>Ga0233425_10000271_pt1 | contig 137833 bp, 117 predicted proteins | sample Watercolumn_Towu_2_FD_181712 | JGI IMG/M metagenome (GOLD analysis project Ga0233425, IMG submission 181712) | Freshwater microbial communities from Lake Towuti, South Sulawesi, Indonesia - Watercolumn_Towuti2014_140_MG | ecosystem: Environmental > Aquatic > Freshwater > Lake | place...
ATCAGCGCACCGGCCGACAAGAACCCCGCAATCGAGGGCAAGCGGAGCTGGTAAAACACGAAGACGACGGCGATCGAAATCGAAAAGATCAACAGCAGGTCTGTCAGTACCTTGTTATCGGCCACGGATCGATCTCACGTGTTTGATCCCCGCCATCCTCTGTTCTTCACTCCGCTTCCTTCACGATTGAGCGCGAGCCACCAGCAGGGTGAGTGGAACACTTTTTCGCAGAATACAGCAGAGACGGGGCATGGGCAAGCCCGCACGATGGTTATCGAGGCAAGGAAGTTTCGCTCGATTGGAGACGAGGCCGGGAAGGATTTCGGTGGAGCAACAGAGGAGGGGTTTCAACTGGGAGGAAACGAAAGCAGAAAGAGAGTGCTTACCGGGGGAACGCTTCTTTGACCCCGCCATCAACGGGGATGATCGCCCCCGTGGTTTTTGAAGAGCGATCCGAAGCCAAGAACAGCACCGCCTCGGCCACATCGTGGGCTGTAATCCTGACCTTCAAGAGATTGCGGTCGGCGCAGTAGGCTTCGACCTGCTCAACCTGTATCCCATAGGCCTTCGCACGCCCTTCACGGACCTCTTTTGACCACAGTCCAGATCCTTCGAACACCGCGTCCGGGTTCACCATATTGACCCTGACCCCGAACTCTGCCCCCTCAATAGCCAGGACACGGGCAAGCTGTGCTTGCGCTGCCTTCGAGGCCGAATACGCTCCGAAATCTTTACCGGGGGCGAGAACATTTTTTGTCGAGACAGCCACGACATTGCCTCCGAGGCTCTGTCTCTTGAAGAGCCGCATGGCCTCCCGGCATACCAGAAAATGTCCTGTGGCGTTGACCGCAAAGGACTTGCTCCAGTCATCAAGGGTGACCGAGTCCACCGGAGCGCTACGCGCAATGCCCGCGTTCGAGACCAGGATATCCAGCCCGCCAAAGGCCATGACCGCCTGCTGGAACGCGTTGGCAACACTGGCTTCATCCGTCACATCCATGGGGACTGCTACCGTGTTTTCCTCACCCGACTGCTGGTTGAGCTCAGCGGAGAGAGCCCGAAGTTTCTTTTCATGAATGTCGGTCAGAATCACCGAAGCTCCTTCAGCCACCAACCGACTCGCGATGGCGCGACCGATCGCACCGGCTGCCCCGGTGACGAGCGCGACCCGGCGAGACAATTCTTTCTCTTGAGGTAATAAGGTAAGTTTGGCGTTTTCGAGGGGCCAATATTCAAAGTCACAGATTTCCTTGGCAGACAGTGTGGTATACGTGTCAATCGTCGAGGCATTGAGGATAACGCGCATCGTATGCATGTAAAGATCGTGCGTGATTCGTGCTGCCCGTCGGTCTTTCCCGGTCGTGAACATGCCAAGAGCGGGAATTAGGATCACCCGTGGATAAGGATCCAGCATGTTCACGCCCGGTGGCTTGTACCGCTCGAAATATCTAATGTAGTCCTTCCGATAGTCGCCCACTGCATCCCGCACAACATCGCCTATTGCTTCAGAAGTCCTAGCTCCGGCGAGTTCAAGAAACAGAGGCTTAGGCTTCGTGTGAAGCATGTGGTCAGGGGTAAACGGCCCGACCTGCGACAGGAGTCGCGCGCGAGGATCGTTGACGAACGCCAACGCCAACTTGCTATCCTCATACGTGACGATCATCCGTCTGCTCCGACTGACGGCACCACGAAGCAGGGAAGCAACCAGCGCGGCGTGGGCGCGGCGCTCTGAGGCAGGCTGGGCGACAATTGCCCGTACGGGCCGATCGAAACGGCCCTGGGTGTTCCGGCGTATGAACCGTTCCGCCTCAGAAACCATCCTGATTGTTTTGTTGTAAGCCTCTTTCGGCGTCTTGCCCCACGTGACCAATCCATGCTTGTCCAGAACAATGGCCCGCAGGCCAGGATTTTTCCGATAAGCCTCCGCGACCAACTTAGCCAGCCGAAACCCTGGTCTCAGGTAAGGAATGAGGGCCACTTCATCGCCATAGACGCTCTGGATCAACTTTTGACTGTCTGAGGTGTCGGTGAGAGCACAGATCGAATCAGCGTGGGTGTGATAAACATGAGGAGCCGGGAGAAAGGCGTGCAACAACGTCTCAATTGATGGCTTGGGCGCCATTGCATCCATCACGCATCGGCCCTGATAGGCAACCATTTCCTCGTCCGTCATGTCTTCACGTTCGAGGAGGAAGAGCAGCTCATCGAGTCGAAGGGGAACAAACTGATTCGCTGTGATCGTCTTCATGTCCGAGCCGCTGCCCTTCATGAACAGAACGGAAACCACGCGACCAAGGTGATCTTTCATCGTAACCTTCGCGGAAGAATTCCCTCCACCCCAGAGGACCAATTCAGGCTCTTCCCCAATTATCCTGCTCGCATACACTAAGGCATCGATTCCCGTCAGCTTTCCAGCTCTCTTCTCAGACCACCGCTTTTTCATAAGCCTCTCTTTCCTGCCATCACAAACTCACCTCGTGCTCGTCTCAATCCAGAGGTTCGGCTCAGTGCCCAGAAACGCAAGTGCTCAAACGTCCGCTCAACAGTTTCTCGCCTGGTCCGAGAAGCCACAAACCTGAGAGACGCTCTGAGGATAGGGTACAGAAGAAGCAGATAGTAAGCAAGGCGGCGCAGCCAATTGCTGATCTTGACGTGAGGTGATGAACCCCCAGAGGGATCCTGGAGGGGATTCTTCAAAACTCCCAAGCCAGGTTTGTCCAGAAGAAGGAATTCTCCGACAGAACGCCGCTTGCGAAGGTCTCTTGAAAGGGATTGATGCGCGTAATCTGACCGGGATTCTGAATATGCTGGTAGGTATACCCCACGGTGAGCTGCATCTTGCCAGTCAGCCACCAGGTCACATCCACAGCCGCTTCGCGCTTCTTTTCATGCTGTGGCAAGCTCATGCCACGCTGAGAATAATCGAGGTTGACTCCGACGACCAAATCGTCGGTCATGTGGCGGGTGGCGCGTAAGAAGTAATCGGTGGCATCGGTTCCCATCCAGTGTCCCAGGGGAAATCCGCGGTACCGCATCCCGCTCCGGTATAGAAAATTGTCATACCAGGCATTCGCAATGCCAGTCCTTCGACGGGACAGGTCGGTGTCCGCGTATTCGAGCCTCAGATCCGTCGAATCGCCAGGAAACAATTGGGGGATATAGATTCCGCCGAGGACTGCGGCTTGAGTCGGCAAGGGGAATTTCGACCACTTGTCCTCGGAGCCGATCTCTCCATAGAGCTGAAGGCCGGAAGGGAACGGAACAAGATAGTTGATGTGCGGAACCTTCGCCCGAAAGTCAATCATGGCCTGCTCGTTGACGTCGCTGCCTCCCAGCGTGTTGGGGTTGGAGAAATAGGCTTTCAGCACCGCGTTGGGAAAAGACTGATCACGCCCCCGCCCATTAAACTGCGTCAAGCGTGTCAATCCCAGCTCCAGCCAACTGGTCGGCGAGTAGCTGATGCGGAGTCCAAAGACTTTGGCCCTGGGAAAGTCTCGGTCGCGATCCAGTTGCGTCAGAAAGGTATTGACCTTCCATTCCCCCAGGTCCCGGAAGACCCAGGGAAGGCGGAACGGCTCCTCACTGCCCAGCTTGATCATGTCGAGCGGAAACGCATGATCGGTCAGGAGCAACGACCCATGATAGCCCGGCCCCCACCACTGCATGCCTCGCCCCACTTCCAGCGAAATATTCGCAAGGGTGAACTTAACGTTCAGTTCCCGCAGGTATGCTTCTTTGGTGTTATTGGTTGCCCCGATCCCGAGCACATGCGGGTTACTGATGTACTTGGGCTGCGCCACAATGGAAATCGCGTCGCCGAGCTCGATCCATCCCCTGACGTCTGTTTGGATTTGCTCGCCATTGGCGTAGTATTCACCGCCTCGGTTCTCACGCAACCGCACAGTCTGGTGCCCTACAAAAAAGGCATCACCTTCCACCTGAAGCCGGCCCCCATACCGAACGGCATTGGTCTTCGACTCTGCGCCTGCCTGCATCCCTGCAAGGCCCGGCATGGGCAAAAAATCCAACAGCCCTGCCCGCGGATTGCCTGGCAAAGCCCCAATATCCACCAGTTCTGGCCGAAATTCTCGGACCAATCGATCCAGCAAAGGACCCGTAACTTCCTCCTGACCACCCTGAGCTTCCGGGCTGTCCGACGCTTGCCGAAGCGCCTGCGCCACATATTGTGCAGCCTGCTTCCGGCTGTAGGGCTTCGTGACCACGATGGCGTGGCCGATTATCCCCATAGCCGTTAAGCGTTCAATGGCTTCATAGGCCCAATGGTGCGTTGGGAGGTTCGCCGAAGCCAGCGCATAGCCTTCAAACTGAACAACGGAACTCACCGCCAAGACCAGCACCCAGCGGATGGCCGAGCCGGTCAATGATCCCGTCCTTTCCGTACGCACGTTCCGGTTATCGTCCAACTTCTCTCTCCTCTGATTCAAAAGGACCCCTCAGCCGGCAGATGCTGGCGCGAACTCCGCAACCGCACTGTCTCACGATAAGGAGGGAAGGAAATTAGAAGGCAGGGCAGGCGAACCGGCACGATTCGCCTGGGCTCACTGGCAGACGCTCAACAGACTTGCTGATGAGTCAAGGCCCCGAGCAACCGCCTGCTGACCGGCGTGATCACGAGGGCGAGCCTGGCTGAGGCATAAAGCGAGGTCCACTGCTACGCGCAATTGCTGGTCCCACGTTGTCGGAAGACCGATTCCAAGCTGGCTCACCAGACGCCGGGGACGCAAAGAGTCTGTGGGAGACACTCCGATAGGAACGACTCCTGCGCTAGCGGCTGGGCCGACTTCCACATCGACTGCTTGCCCTTTCCAGCGGACACTCCGCTCATCCGGACAAAGGAACCGTCCGGTGCTGACCCGAAGCCTGTCACCGCTGGCCAGCCCGAAGGTCGTGTAGACCTCGTCTACCCCGGCCGTCCTGGCACCAACGAGGATTCCGGCCCCTGACGCCTGAAGCGCGCAGGCGAGCAACTCCGCAGTGCCGGCTGTTCTCTCATTCACCAAAACGACCATGGACCGCGGGCGGCCTCGTGGGCCATCTGACCAGAAGTCAGTACGTTCTCCATTCTTTCTGGCAATAACGCTCACAATCAGATGTCCCCGCGGGACCAAATTCTTTGCCGTTGCGACAGCCGACTCCAAATCACCGCCCGGATTATCACGCAGATCGAGCACCACGGCATCAGCCTGACGCTGCGATTCCGCTCCTCCCCTTGCGAGCCACTGCTGCACCCGCCTAGCGGTCAACCGGGAGAACTTCGTCAATTTCAAATAGGCGACTCGACCCGCAAGCAAGGCTTGTTCGATTCCCTGATCTACCCCCGGCAACGTCGAGATTACGGGAGTTTCAGCGGCTCCGCTCACCCTCACAGCCGGCCCCTCGGCTGGCCATGGACCCAGACGCAGGCCGGGGCCCAACTCCGTCAGAACGCCTCGGATCGCGGCATCCTCGAGGCTGGTCGCCGCAATTGGACTGGAAACCAGTAGAAACCGTTGAGCTGACTCATACGTCCGCACCGCCTCACGAAGCCCCTCGCGCCCCTCGGCCTGCTCCAGCGCCCCGAGGTCAAGTGAGAGGGAGCGTCCGCCGGCGTTCAGTGTCAGCCTTTGAGCAGACGCCAACTCAGATGGCTCAACTGCCGCGCCCGGGACCAGTTTCACCATAGCCTGAACCGAGCCAGCCACCAGCCGGTCAAAGGGCAGAAGCCACAGAAATTCGTCCTGCGCAACTTGCATGACTCGGACGAGCCGTCTCGAGGAGGCCGGCGGGGAAGAGACCCCACGGCTTGGCAGGGTCTGCCCCCTCATCCTAGTCCCGGTCGAGCGATCAGGCCGGGACGGGGAACCAGGTTCAGGGGCTCCCTCGCCAAGAAAGTACAGAAAGACATTCCGTTCGGTCGCCACCGCCATAGATGCCCCATCGGGAGAAAAGGCGAGATCAGAAACCGGAAAAACATGGCGCTTTCCCCAGACCTGCGTCGCCTGCCCAGAATCAATCAACTGTACCCTTCCATTCTCCTGCCCCAGAGCTAGCAGTGTCCCGTCCGGTGAAAATGCCAGGGCATTCACAGTAGAACTTCCCTTATACTCCGCTGCTGGCTGGCCCAAGCCGCGATTCACGATCACCACCTTGCCATCCTGCGCGCCATAAGCCAGCAGTTCGCCATCAGGAGAAAACGCGATGCTCGTCACTGCGTGACTGACAGGGCTTCCGGCAACCGACTCAGGCGCATCGGAAGCGGTGAAATTCCACAGGACAAGCCCCCCCCGGGTCATGCCCACCGCAAGGGTTTTTCCATCAGGAGAGAAGGCAAGAGCGGTCACCGGTTCAAAACGTGCTTTAACCTTAATGACTCCTCCGGTCGTCACGTCCATCAGGCCCAACGGAAAAGATGGGTCAAGACTGCCGGAGGCGATCCATTTCCCATCTGGTGAGAAGGTCACGGATGTGATCTCCCCTTTCTGGTGAAAAGGCTTCTGGACTGCTTTAGTCGTTGACAGGATCAGTCGCCCTTCTGCATCGCCGGCCACCCATTTGCTCCCGTCCGGCAACACGGCAAGGGCCGTCACCGGCTTAGGGAACGTCCTGCTCAGAGGGGAGCTGGCTCCCTTCACACTCCACTCCTGGACCAGCCCGGCGACGCAGGAGTGCGCCCTATTGCGGCCATCAACCTGGCATCCACCGACAACAAGCGCCCCTCCTCCCTTAGAGTCGAATGCAAGCGCCTTGGCAAGTCCCGCAAACGATAACCGCTCAGCGCTTTCTACGTGGACAGTTTCAAGGTCTGCTCCGCTTCGTTCTGCCCTGAGAATTTGACAGGCTGCCGTCAGGCCAAAGACCAGGAATAAGACCAGGCTCTTACCCAAGGCCTTCCACGGATTTCCCACGGATGGTTGTCGCTCCACTAGTGCCATGTTTGTTGCCGTGCGCGCTCATCTGCTCCTGTCTTTGGCTTGCAGGCTTCGCCACCTAGCAATCCCTCGCTCAGGCTTCCTTGAATCAGATCAGCAATGGAGGGCATGACCGTCACCGGGAGACCCGTCGATGCACAGATCCTGACAATCCCCTCGAGTGACTCAGCCTTCGCGGACGGAATTGCGACCATGATCTGATCAATCTGCAGTTGTTCCACCAACTCGACAATCTTATCCCGTCCGCCGAGGACCGGCACCCCGCGAACCCTTCGTCCCTGTTTTTCAGGATCGTCGTCGAAGAACGCAACGGGCAGATATCCGATCCGGGTATTGTTGCGGAGTTCTCTGAGCACCATATCACCAGCATCTCCAGCTCCCACAATCGCAACCCGTTTTCCCTTTGCATCCGAAAGATCGAAGAGGTATTCCCGAATGATCAAAATGAGCCCCCGAACTCCGCACACAAGAAGGAACAGAAGCATCCAGTCGACAAAAAACACCACGCGGGGAAACAGCTCAAACCGAAATAGCATGGTCATCGCTGCAATAGAAAGCACCGAGCTCAACGTCACGGCTTTCAAAATGGCAAGAAGGTCCCGCATGTCCGCGTACCGCCAGACTCCACCATACAGTCCGAATGACGCGAACACTGCAAGTTTGAGCGAGAGGATCAACGGCAAGGATTCGGCGAATACACGGAGATGCGGGGAGGGAATGTCACCATCGAACCGAATCATGAAACTCCCGGCATAAGCCAAGCAGATAAGGGCTACGTCAACCAATACCTCCAGAATCCGACGTTTGTGCATCAGGAAAATATCCAACACCACCCCCCGATCAGCAGCGGCTCGCACACGTGGCTCTCCTTCGGTCCCATACACCACAATGTGGTTCAGAAATATGCCCAAAGAGGAGATGCTGATGACCATGAGGGTCCCCAAGAGAGACAGGAGGAGCGCGTTGTACCACACGCCTAAAAACGCAATTGCACCACACAGGATGCTGATCGAATAGAAGAGAGCGACGGCCTTGCGTTCCGACAGCCCAAATGCCACAAGTCGATGAGAGGTGTGATCGCGCCCACCCTGGGAAATGGCCTTCCCGTTCATCCAGCGGACCAACGTCACAAACGTGGTGTCAAAGATGGGAACGGCCAGGATCAGGAGCGGGGCCAGCACCATTAGCAGCAGGTTCGTGGCCTGTTCCCAATTGCCCTTCATCGTCAGAGCCGCCAAGGTAAACCCCAGGAACATGCTGCCGGAATCTCCCATAAAGATCGTGGCCGGATTGAAATTATAGAAAAGAAACCCCAACGTGGCTCCGAACAAAATCGCGGCGCAGAGGGCGACCATCCAACTCTGCATGGTGTACGAAACAAGGAACAGGAAGAAAGAGGTAATGCACGCGATCCCGGCCGAGAGACCGTCCATATTGTCAAGAAGATTGAAGGCGTTGGTTAAAGCCACAAGACCGAAGATTGCCAACGGGATGAGGAACAGGGTCATGCCATGAGCCGGGACGAAGGCTCCGTAGGTGGCAAGACCTGCCGCCACAATTTGGACCAACAACTTGACGTACGGCTGGACGGGGTAGAGATCATCGACGATGCCAAGCCCAAAGACAATGGTCGCCCCAGCCATGAGGAAGAGCAGGCTCCGATCGTGCTCGTTCAGAACCGCGAAGGGGATGGCGAACGCTAAGAAGATGCCCACCCCCCCGAACAAGGCCGTGGGCTTCTGGTGCCATCGATCGACACGCGGCTGGACCACGAACCCATACCGGTGTGCGGCCATACGAAGCAGCGGGGTCAGGGTAAGCGAGAGCAACAACGCGCACATCCCTCCTGCCAGGACGGTTTCCAACATCTCAGGCTGACCTCTGAGCCATATGTTCGACGACGGATTTGAGGATGCCGTCGAGTCCGAGGGTGGGCCGGTACCCGATCAACCGGTGGGCCTTTTCGACGGAGGGAACGCGCCGCGGCATGTCTTCAAATCCTGCCGCGTAGGCTTGCTCGTACGGGACGAATATGATGGGCGACGGGCTGCCAGCCAGTCCCTTGGCCCGCTCAGCCAACTCGAGGATCGTGACCTCCTCGGTATTCCCCAAGTTGAAAATTTCCCCGATTGCACCCGGGTGCTCAGAGAACGCAATCAGCGCTCGGACCACATCCCCGACCCAGGTAAAGCACCGCCTCTGGCTGCCGTCTCCATACACTGTAATTGGTTCGCCGCGCAGCGCCTGCCCCACAAACCGTGGAACTACCATCCCATACTGGCCGGTCTGCCGCGGGCCCACAGTGTTGAACAGTCGGACCACCACCGTAGGCACTTGCTTCTCCTTCCAATAGGCGAGAGCAAGAAACTCATCGATCATCTTGGAGCCAGCATAGCTCCAGCGTCCCTTGTTAGTCGCTCCCATGACGAGATCGTCATCCTCGCAAAACGGGACTTTACTGGCTTTGCCATACACTTCGCTCGTGGAAGCGATGATGACTTTTTTCTTTTTCTTGCTGGCCAGTTCAAGAACCAATTCCGTTCCTTTGATATTGGTCTCAATCGTTCGAACAGGACTCTCCACGATCAACCGGACTCCCACCGCCGCCGCCAGATGCACGATGACGTCCGCCCGATCAATCATTTCGGTGAGGACCGCCCGGTTCATCATGGTATCCAGCACGTACTGAAACCGAGGGTTCCCTTTTAGATGTTCGATGTTCAGAATGCTGCCGGTGGACAGGTCATCAATGATCGCAACATCCGCCCCGTGACTGAGCAACGCTTCAGCGAGGTGAGACCCGATGAACCCCGCACCTCCTGTAATCAGGTAATTCATTACTCCTTCCCCCGTGTCACTCTCATGCCATGCACTGTCTAGAGTGTTGAGCAGGTCTCCCTCGATTTGAACGCCAGCGGTGGATCATAGCAAAACCCCTACGATTTAGTCTACTGGCATACGCAATCGGTCGCTATCAAGACACCGCATCACGGGCTGCGAACTGCTAGAGCGCTATCTGAGGCACTGTGCAGATCCGCGCACGAAGAGCATGCCGAAGGCGCCGAAGTTGGTGAGGCCATCCGCGTGATAGAGTTTTCTCTGTGCGTCAGAGCAGTGCTTTTTGTTCGAGCAGGCTGGAGTACAGGACTTGCATATCTTGTAGAAGCCTTCCTCTCGTGTGCCGATTGCAGACGAAGCGCCGTCCCTCTTCTCCCATTCGTCTCGATGTCGCCCGATCACCGGCCAGATATACGACCGCCGTGGCACAACCTGCAACATCTCCAGACTCCACCAGGATGCCGTTGTCATACACCGTGAAGGCGCCTCGGCCCGCAGACCCGCACATGGCACGCCCCTTTCCGACCATCAAGTCAGGAATTCCGCCCACTCTGGTAGCGACAAACGGCAGGCCAGCGGCCATTGCCTCAATCAGTGCCACGGGAGTGCCTTCATTAATGGAGGTAAGCAGAGCGAGATCAATCTCCTCATATATCTTTGCCAAATTTGACTGCCACCCTTGAAACATTATGCATTGTTCCAAGCCCGCCTGCCTGGCATATTGCTCCATATCCCGCCTCAGCGGGCCATCCCCCACCATAATCATGCGGACAGGACAGGGCGACATTTCTTCTCGAACCACATGGGCACAGACATCAATCGCCATCCGGTGGTTCTTAATAGGAACCATCCGCCCGATGACACCTATGACGACATCTCGCGTTTCGAACATTCCCTCCTTGGCTGACTGATTGCATCTCAAGAATGGATCAAGATCGAAACCCAGGGGAATGACGGAGAACTTCTCCCGCGGTGCGATCCGGTAGATCGAACAGAGCTCGTTGCATTGCTGTTGGCTGATCGCAATGATCCGGTCCGTCCACAAGGCCAGCAAACGCTCGGTCAGCACGAACAAAGCTGTCTTGAGCCTGCCGAAGTACCCACGAAAGACATGACCGTGATAGGTATGCACCAGGACAGGAATCCGTGCCAGCATTCCTGCAAGTCTTCCGAGGGCCCCAGCTTTAGCTGTATGCGTATGTACAACGTCTGGACGTTCGCGCAGTAGAATCCGGTAAAGCTTCCAGAGCGCAGCGAGATCATTCCACCACGAAATCTCTCGCCCCAGATGAGGAACAATGATCGGCGAAACTCCATGACGTTCTGCGAAGCACAGCATATCGGCTTCGCCCGGACTGACTTGGCCGGCAATCAAGAAGGATTGCGTGTTGGTATCGTTGAGTCCCTGGGTCAGAAGCACAGCGTGAATGGCCGGACCTCCGATATTCAGCCTGGCAATGATCCGCGCAATCTTGATCTTGCGTGACTCCACCCGTGAACTATCTGTCTCGTCTTACTCGGGGAAAAAAGCGCAACGCCGATGGTCCGCGCAGGTCCCTGTCTTATTCAGCCAATGACCGCTGTCGAACCTATTTAGCCGGACTGCTGGACGGATCTCTCGGGGCAAAGAACGCGACCCGGGGAGGAAAGAGAAAGGCACAAAGACTGCGGGATAAGACATGCTTGCATGTAATCAGACCGCCCGAGACTCTGGTTTACGCTCCACGTACCCCGCGGGAGTGCCAGAGCCGTTACCCCCTGGAACCAAATGCGCGTCCGAAGGAATTGCTGCCATGAAAGAATCTGCCGACGACATGTCCATGCCGGCCATTCGCCTTGCCTCCTCGATCCTGAGTTGGGCCACATAGTCCACCAGAAGGGCGAAGAAGACCCCCAGAACGAGGCCCACTAAACCCGCCACCTGCATGTTATGGAGGGTCCTCGGCCTGCTTTTAAACTCGGCCGGGATAGCCGGATCGAGAACTTGAACCGTCGGCGTGTCTCGAGCCTCGGAAATCCGGGCCTGTTCATACTGGCCCGTCAGCATGCTTACAATAGCCTCATGTATCTTGACTTCTCGCGTCAGCCGGATATATTCGAGCGCAAGGATCGGCATGTCCGGCATGGGAGGATAGAACTCTTTGGATCGCGATGCCTTCTGGGAGTCTCCCAAACTCGACACCCCCATCTGAACTTTCTGTTTGTGCTGAAGCCTTGCAAGCTGCTTTTCCAGCGCCTGTATTTGAGCGTCCATCTGGTTTATCAGGGGATGCGCCGGCGTAGCATACTCCTGCAAGCCAGCCAGCTCGACCTCAAGCTCTAAAATGTTATCCTCAATCGAGCCGGCCGCGCGCATCGCCGCCTGGGCCTTATCGGTGACCAGAAGGGTTCTATTCTCGATCTGAAACTGCTTGCGCGCCTCTTCCGCTTTGTTAAGCTGCTGCTTTTTCTCCTCCAGTCTCCGCTCGACGAACAGGCGACTCCTGCTCGCCGACGTGACGCTCAGCATGCGGTTGAGACGATCCAGGTTGGACACGTAGGCATTGGCAAGATCAGCAGCCATTTGGGGATCCCTGGACTCGACCTTGATGAAAAACGCTTTTTCCCTGTTGACGGAAATAGCCGTTTCGCTTTTGAGAGTATCCCGGGTAGCAGTCATAGAGTCTGTCCCATAATAAGCCTTCAGGTTGAGTTGCTCGATGAGCGAATCGGCCATGGTCCTTGAGTTCAGTATGGATTTCAAGACATCGGCTGTGGATACGCCCTGCCCCAAAAGTCCCGCGAGACTGCTACTCCCTCCTCCTTCCCCGCTTTCCCTGCCCTTTCCTCCCTCGTCGCCGCCAAGTGAGAACCCCATCCCTCCCCTGCTGTCGGGCATGAACGGGAGGATTACGGCGGTGGATTCATAATACTTAGGGCTCAGGCGGCTGACAATGAATGCCGCCAGGACCGCAGCGAACGTCACCCCGACGATCCAGAGCCAACGTTTTCTGACGACTCGCCAATAGCCGAATAAATTGAGGCTGCGATCAGGAGTGGAGTGGTCCATGCTTAACGTCCGAAGTTGGTAAACGCGGCGTAGAACCCTACGAGACCGATGATGACCCCACTGATGGCTCCGACCAACGTGAAATAGTCTTGCCAGTTCTTGAAAAGCTTCTCGAGGACCACGACGGTATCGCCGTTATTCAGTTCCGCCGCGCTGGCATAGGGCTCCACAGTCCCGTCCGCGCGCTTGATAAAGGACCGATCGAAATCGGCGATGAGCAACGCGCCGCCAGCCTGCGCGATGTAGGCTGCAGCCGTTCGACCAGGAAGGTAGGTGTACGAAGAAGGGAGCTTCACGGCACCCGTGACGAACACCCGTCTCACCGAAGCCGGAATATAGACCTGATCGCCAGCCTCCATAACCGGGTTTTGACTCTCATCCTTCTCCAGGACATAGCGTTGGAGGTCCAGAGAGATACGCATGGTTCCTTCGGGAACATGCGAGACCCGCTCAATCAACACCCCGCCGAGCTCCCACCAAGGGCTGATGCCTCCGACCTCGCTGATCACGGTCGACAACCGCTCCCCTTGCTTCAGCTCGACTATATGGGGAATGGAATTTTCACTCAGCGCGCCTCCAGCCTCTGTTGCAACCTCGCTAACGTAGACCGAGACGCGCCGGTCTCCTATAGCAGGCACGAAGATCACGTCATCATCGCGGACGAACGGATTCGAAGAAAGATCTCCTTTGCGAAGAAACGCTTGGAGATCAGCCGAGGCGTACACCTGCCCATTGTTACGAACCTGTATGTGCCGACCGCTGCCACTGGGGAGTATCCCACCAGCCTTGTCGATCAGGTCAGACACGCGGCGCACCGGCGTCGCCAGATAGGTCCCCGGCTTTGCCACGTCTCCCAAGACCAACACTTCGAACACCCGCAACGAAGTGAGGCTCAGACCGCTCTTCACGTTACGGTAATACTTCTTGACCTGCGTGTCTATGAGGGCATCAACCTGAGTCAAGGTGAGCCCCTTGACCATGAGGTCACCGATGGTTGGAAGGCTGATTTTTCCATCCGGGGAGACCCTCAATTGGTAGCTATCATCATACTCTCCCCAGATGTTGATGGAGACTCCATCCCCTGGTCCTAGAACGTATTGGTCGGGAATCACCGCTCGGGAGAGCGCCTGTCCCCCAGGTAGTGACTCTTCAGCCGGACTGATCGTTTCCACGCCGTCCGTCCCCACAGCTCCCGCTTTTCCAGCGCCGCCCCTCTGGGCTTGCCCCTGGGTGGCACGCGACTTTTTCCCTTCCTTCCCTCCCCCGGCAGCCCCTCGCGTCCCCTGCCCCCAAGCCAGTCCTCCGGACCCGAGGGACAATTGGACCACCAAAACGAGCGACACAATCCGTTTGAATCGATCCATCATGCTAAAAAATCACGAAAAAACCCAACCTGAGCGTTTCATGTATAGCATCACGGCACTCGCAATGTCAAAGAAATCAGAGGCTTCATGATGGCCTTGAGCCCCTAAATTGCGCGTGCCGGATGGGCAAGCGATCAGGAAGGTTGGAACAAGCCGAAGAACTCACGACTTTGCGGCGATCAATATAGGTGAGCAAAAACGAGAGCATCGCCCCGAGCAGAACGGCGAGGCAGCCCGCGACCAGGGTTGTTGGCCACACTTTTTTTTGACGCTCGGTGGGGATCGCCCAATCCAGCACCCAGAGTCGAGGCAGGTTTAATGACTCTTCGATCAAGACATCCTCAAAAGCGTCACGTAAGCTTATATATAGTCTAGTTTGAGCCGTGACTTCCCTGCCGAAGCGAATACCGTCGAGAACTACCTGAGGGAGACGGTCCAACGATGGGAAGATGGACGGACGGCCTCGCACGTTGCTCGCCGTTCCAGCCCCCTCCTCGATACGCCGAATCGCCTGGCGCAGCACGCGGAGCCGGGCCTCGATCTGCGTCACTTGCGGATGAGCGGGCGTCGTGAAACGGCGCAGGCGGGCGAGTTCTACCTCCAATTCCATAACCTCCAGCTTGAGTTTGGTGCTACGCATCAACGGGGACAGCCCCTCATCGGCTCTTTCTTCTTTTGACGGGGACAGCCCCTCATCGGCTCTTTCTTCTTTTGTCTGCTTTTCGTTTGTTCCAGTTCCGCTCTGCCCATTCGATTCGCCTACCCCTTGATTCCCTAGACCGATGGTAAAGCGAATCGGGTACCATTCCTCCTCGGCTTCCCCAAGTCTCGCGAAGGCCTCATCCATTCTTTTCTGATAGAACCGCTTCCGGACCGACACCAACTCCGCACCCAGTTTCTGGTCCAACCGATCAAGCTGGCGGGCATGGGCATTCGCGATGGCCGCGGCCATTGCAGGATCCCTATCAACTACCAAGACCTGGAGTGTGCCCGAGTTCGTCAGTCGAATATGCCGACTGACTTCCAAAGCCGCGCGGGTCTCAGGCATCGTCTTGCGGCCATAATGCTTCTGCAGATCGAGCTCTTCAATGATCATGTCAACGAGCGTCCTGGAGTACAGTTCCCAGTAGATCGACTCGCGGAGGACCGGTTTGAGCACCCTCGCCGGTTTCCCCAGGTTAGCAAGAACTGGCCCGATTGACACCGCCTGATTATTCTCCCACGCCTGCGCGACCAGCATGATCTCCACCTGTGCCTCGTAGAGGCGCGGCCGGCTCCATACTTCCAACGCGGTGGCAGCCGATGCCACCAAGACCAGGGTCAGGATCATCCACTTGTAGGCGACAAGGACTCTGCAGTAATCAGCCGGACGTGCCATCTGGAGGGGAACCGCGTCTCTCATGAGTTGCAGCGTTGGACGGCCAGTATTGGCCTTGGCGGCGGCAAGAACGGAGCGCGATGCGTCGTTACCTGGTTGCACAATAGTCCGCCTTAAACCAGGTGTTTAGACGGAACTCCAGAATCAGCCAGATCATCCGGAAACCGAGCTTGATCGCCTTCACCCGATCTCCTGTCACTGAGCTGCTCCCCACTCTCGGACAATAATTCACCGGGATCTGGACCATGGCGACTCTTTTAACGGCGGCAAGCAGCATCATTTCAGGACCGAAGAAGTTGCCCTTAACCCGGAACAAAGGCTGCATGGCAGCCAAGGCTTCGCGCTTGATAAGGCGGTAAGTACATCCGACATCGGACAAGGTTGTGGTGTTGAACAGGAACTCCAGCATCTTCGCCACCGCATAATTTCCCCACCGGAGGGCAAAATCCATGTTGGCTCCGCTCCAGATGAACTCCTTTGCTGTCCGCGTGCCGAGTACAAAATCAAAGTCAATCGAGTAGCTGAGTAATTTCAATAGGTCGCGGGGGAGAAACGTCGCATCGGGCTCGCATACGACGATTAAATCGCCTTTCGATTCGAGAAACCCTCGTTGAATCGCGGCCCCGTATCCTTGCACCGACTCGTGAACCTCCCGGGCCGACGTTCCGCGAACTTCCTCGCTGGTGCCTGCGGCAGCATTGTTGTTGACCACGATGATCTCATCCACCAACCCGGTCTGCTGAAACCCCTCAATACATGAACGGATCGAGTCTTTTTCGTTGTAGGTGGGAAGAATAACTGAGACGGACTGGTTATTCCACATGGCTGGCTATTGGTCCTTCCCGCACTTTTTTGCAACAATCAACATCTGGCCCGCGAGCGGCCTGATGGGAGACCGAAGATACGCCCTGACGAGCCAGCGCCATTTGGGCAGCCGGCTTTTCATCGTCAGCGGGAGAAATTTCGCTTCAACGTGCACGATGTGGAATCCCTTCGACCGCAAAAACGCCTGGAATGAAACAGAAGAAAAGACGGAGCGATGTGTATAATCGTCGAAATAATGGCGATAGGCATGGGTGAAGTTCGGCTGAATGGCGATCAAGAGGCCGTCGTCGCGCAGTCGCTCCTTCACACCCTCCAACAGCCGTTCCAGGTCGACAGGCGTAAAGTGTTCGAAGAAATTCGATGCCAACACGACGTCGAATCGCCTCGGGCTCAGTGAACGCAGTGAAGCATAAACGTCTCCGACCACGCACTCCACTCCCTGCGCTGCATGCCGCTTGATCCCCTCCCAATGATCCGTCGCAACCCGTTCTCCAGCATGCACGTGGTTGATCCAATCACAGTAGCCGGCCCCCATCTCCAGCACAGCGGCCGATTCTGGAATGAAGCCGGACAAGTAGCTGGCGATTTCCAGCCAGACGGCACGCCGGTGTGGATCCTCCGACAGGTGAATCTCATGGTACGAGGTCCCCATTATGTCGCCCTCTACCGACCAGCGGCCATCACTCGAGGCGGGAAGACAGGCGGTTCTCGGGACGAGGGACAAGCCCGACCAGCTCGCCATCTTCAAACGCGACGTCGTACGACGATACCAGAAACTCCCGCAACGGCTCACGCAAGGTTTCGTTGGCAGCGACCACCTCGGCAAAGCAACGAGATCCCTGAAGCGGCGAAGCCGTCAGTTGGTAGAGCGCGCCTTCCCAGCCTCCATAGGTCGGCTGAGCTGAACGCAGGAGGTCCGCCCGGCGACTGATCACGATTGCCCGACTGTCATACAGCTCGCGTATGACCTCGGCCATCTCTTCAAGTGTAAATGCCTCTTCCAATGTGGCGATATACGGGACCTGTTTCAGCCGAAACTCCAGGACCACGGGAAGGCTGTAATAGGACAGCGCGTGGAGATAGTAGGGATGTCCGTCGCCGAAATGTGCGATGGCTCGGCGCAGACTGTTCTGAATCGAGGCCTTAGACCCATGCTCCATCGAGGCCGCCGCCTCTGGCATCCCCCAGGCAGCCAGTTTTCGCTCGAAGAACGGTTTCATCATGAAAAGATTGAACACCTGCAGAGGGACGATGACGCCGAGCAAGAGCACTCGGAAAATCCACGTCTGTGGTTTTACCCGGCCAGCCCGGGCCGGAACAACGAGCATTGCCATCAGAAAGAGCGGGAGACCGCTGTAGGCAATGTGCGGCGCGTCGGGCTTGCCGAAGACCGGGCGCTGCATGGCCAGCGACAAGACCAAGAGAACGAGGGTCAGGTCCGCTCCCGGCCACCAGCCCTTCGACAGCAGCGCTCGCGCCACCAAGGCCACCACTGTAACACTGATCCCCAACAGGCTCAGCATAGGTAAGCTGAAATAAATGGGAGTGTTCCCCCCCCCGGCCGAATAACTAAGCACTGGCCTGACGCTATTGAAGAAGGCCTGGAAACTCGGATCAATCGCATAAAATACCGCCGCCGATCCGACCAACGCAGTCACGCTTACGGCGGCAAGCCGAAGAAGGTCATGTAAGGGCTTTGTAACGCTACGCCTTTCGTTCACCACCGCGAAAGCCGGTTCAACGTTGGCACTCAAAGATTGAGCAGCCCGGTATCTTGTGTCCGTGACAAGTCTTCCCACCCAAGAAGCGATCACGCGAACGCTCCCAAGACCAAGTATGGACGCAACAGCCAGGATCCCCATCTCGAGCGAATAGAGCAGCGCGAACAGCGTGACTCCGGTCGTCGCAACAAGGTACCCCACCTGGGGCCGCTCCACGTACCTCCAGGCCAGAAGCACCGAGGCCAACGGCAATAGGTGCCTCAAGAAGACATAATTCATTCCGATCAATAGATTGAACAGCCCCACCGACGACAGAACGAACACACGATCAACGTCAGGGTGCCGCCCCAGGAAGGCCTGGAGGCAGAGCCACAGAAGATAGACCCCTGCAAGGTACATGGCAACGTAGTACACCCCATATGCCGTTGTTACGCTCACGATACGGCTCAGCCAGTAGGCCGGGTAGACCATTCCGGGCCCATACAGGAAATTGACGTCTCGGTATAGGACAGCCCCGGAGGTCATTCTTGCCAGGATGTGCTGGAAATAAAGACCGTCTCCAAAAACAAAGTACCCCTTGACCATGAAAACAGCCAAAAAGACGGCTAGATGACCGCAAAGCACGGCCCACACCGTAGGGGTCGGCCTGAGGTTAACCTCATGGACGGTCATAGCGGACGGCTCCATCGAGATCCACCGGAGCAGATGCGCCAAGGCGAGCGCGGCCACTATCACCAGCACTCCGTAGATGAAGTAGGCCGCAGAGTTGTTGTAGCCGGTCAGCGTTGAGGCGCTGATGACCGCGGAGGGGCGAGGAATAGCGTACGGGACAGCAAAAACCCCGGCCAGCAGCGTCATGGATGCTACCGCGAATGCGGTGACCGTAAGGCCGTGAGGTTGGGAGGCGTGTGGTGTGCCGGTGGTCACGTTGCCAGCATTCAGACTTTTGTCTGCGCGTCTGCCTTCACAGCCGAGACCTCCATGAGGGCCCCCGCACCCGCCAGCCAGCTCAGCACCGCCACTGCAACGCTCGGCAGGAGCAGGAGCGCGGACGCTGCCAGCAGGACGAGGCTCACCAGGCGTGATGTACCCCACGCATCGACGCCCATCAGCATCCGAGTGAGTTGATTCTGCCTGAACCCCATCCAATTCTGGATGCTCTGGATCCACCCATACGGATCGTGCTCTGGCGAGCTGTACCCGATCCTCATGACTCTGAGCCCCGCTGCTTCCAGCGTCTGAGAGAGGGAGGCGGGCGTGAAGTGAAAGAGATGCCGCGGTACATCCAAGTGAAACCAGAATGGACCGCAGAGTCTGGCCTGCCAACTGTTCAGGTTGGGGACCGCCACGACCAAGACTCCTTGGGGAGCCAGCAACCTCGCGCAGTGCCGGAGAACAGTCAGGGGATTCTCAAGGTGTTCGAGGACCTGGAATAAGACGATGAGGTCGAACTGCGCGTTCGAACGGATCGCGTTCAGCCCTCCTACAAAAACCGGCAGGCCCTCCTTCGGCAAGGCTGCGATTGAGCTTTGGACGTTCCGTTCGTTCCCGACAACCCTCCAGCCACGTTTGCGGAGGGCGCGCAGCATCCACCCGGCCCCAGACCCAACTTCCAGAGCTTTTCCGGGAGTTCCCAGCGTCCGGATCCAGGCACCAGCCCTCCGGTTATAGAGAAACTGCAAAACAAACCGGGTGGGCAGGCCGAACCGCCGGTAATCCCGCGGATAGAACCGATCCATGCGTTGGGGACGGGGAGTCGTAAAGGCAAGATCGCAACGGCAGCAGCGCGCAATCTTGAACGGAACCCCAGTCAGGTAGTCCCTGATCTCCTCAACGTATGGGATGCTCTCCGTTGCGTGGCAGACTGGGCAGGTGGTCATCTGCGGATCGATCCCGCTTCCACGCGTTCAGACTGCAAGACCCAGACCCCATCGTTCACCAGACCGTACGGGAGGGCTTTGGTCTATGGTCATAGAAACGTCTGCTTCTTATCGACGATGAAGACCGGCCTAGCGACGCCGTTCTTATACGTCCGGGCCAGGTACAGGGCGATGATCGGCATGGTCAGCACCAGGAAATAAAACAAAAATACCATCGCCAACTTGGCAGCCTGGTCCATCGTCAACCCTCCGAACAACACGCAGGCAGGAAACAACAGCGCAATGAAGACCGCTGCGTACAGCACGAATCTAAGCAAGAAGGTGGAGCTGGACAAGATTCCGGCTACGGCAAACCTGGTCATCCGCAGGATGTTATAATGGGACTTGCCATGGCTGCGTTTGGCTCGAAAGTACGCAACCCCCGCCCGCTTGAATCCGGCGTACCCGATTTCAGCCCTGAGGAACGGGTAGGTTGTCTGGGGAGTAAGGATGGCATCACGGACCTGCCTCGTGATCATTGCAAATTCAGCCATCCAAAGCACGATCTCGCTGTCACCAACGAATCTGTTCGCATAATAAAACAACCTCCTCATCAAGGTAATGACGCGAGGTTCCTCGCGGTTGGACCGGATTCCGTAGGCGACATCAACGCCCCCCTGGATCGCGTCAAAGAATTGTGCCAACAACTCGGGGGGATCTTCACAGTCAACATCCACCATGGCGTAAAGATCGCTGTCAACCTGGGAGAGGCCGGCCACAAGAACCGAATGATAGCCGAATCGCCTCGACAAGGTAATCACCTTGACCCGCTGATCTTCGTCTCGTAGCTTGAGTATCTCGGCAAGCGAGTCGTCCTCGCTGGCATCGTTGACGAACACCAGTTCCCAGGCGTCCAACGGCGCAAGCGAGTCCAGGACCTTTTTAGCCCGCGCATAAAACGGCTGGATATTCAGGCTTTCGTTATGAACCGCAACGATGACAGAAAGTTTCATGCGCTGCTCGATGTGACTTCGCCCGAGGCTCTTCCTCTTAGTCCGCTTACCAAATGTACCGATCCTTGTAGTAATCCACGACGGCCTTGATCTCGACGTCAAAATCCTTGCTGTTGGACCACCCTAAGGCGCGCAGCGCCGAATCATCGAGTGAGTACCTGACGTCCTCCCCCATCCGAACGTAATTAAACTGCACATGTTTTCCGAGCTCTTCGGGGCGACCGAAGTAGGCCTTCAGCACCTTGGAGATGACCTCGGCGTTGGGGGCTTCATAATTGCCTGAGATATTATAAATCCGATTCAACTGCCCGTGCTCCACGATGTGGAGGATGGCTGAAACCGTATCCTCAACGTGGAGCCAGTTCCTCACATAGGAACCATCCCCATGGAGGGGGATCTTTTTTTGAAGCGTCAAGTACTTCACGGCCTTTGGAATCAATTTCTCAGGGTACTGACCGATTCCGAAGTTGTTGGTGGGACGGACGATGACGTACGGAACCTGATGGGTCCGATGCCATCCCAGGATCAGCATATCTGCCGCCGCCTTGCTGGACGAATACGGGTTGCTGGGGCGCAAGGGATCGCTTTCCTTGTGTGTCCCGGCAACGACATCACCATACACCTCGTCCGTGCTGATGTGAAACAGGACGGGCATTTCATAATTCCGCTTGGCACGGATGAGCTCCAGCAGATTCTCGACGCCCATGATATTCGACCACGAGAACCGCCCACTGTCCATGATGCTGTTATCAACGTGGGTTTCGGCTGCAAAGTTGAACACGACGTCCACATCGAACAGGTGGTCCATCTTGGCGATATCCGCCTCCAGGAACCGGAACCCCTTGTTCTTCTCGAAGTCCGCCAATAATTCGGTTCGGGCGGCATAAGTCTTCTTATCGATGCCCCAGACCCTCCACCCCCTGTGGAGGCAGGCTCGAGTGAAGTGAGAACCAATGAAGCCTAGGCAACCTGTCACGCAAACGACTTTCATGGTATCCTCTCTTCGAGTGTTGTCACGAGTCCCCTCCACCGTCTACAAATCCTGCCTCCGGGACCGGACGAATGAACCCTCCCGCATACCCGACTGCCCGACAGCGACGAATGATTTCGGCCTCAAAATTCCATGCGAGTAGCAGCAGATAGTCTACACGCGATCGAGCCAGCTCGTCGATCCCGGTAATGCGCATGTGCGAGCCGGGCGTGTAGAATCCCCGCTTCTTCGGATTATCGTCGACGGCTACCGGAACAAGGTCTTTGGAGATCCCAAAATAGTTCATCAAGGTGTTGCCTTTGGCGCTAGCTCCATAGGCCCAGACGACCTTCCTCTCTCCATGAAGCCGTCCGACCAGATCGAGCAGATTGTGCCTATTAATCAGGACCCGCCGCCCGAATGCTTCATAGCGGTTCGGGTCTTTGATCCCGAATGCTTCCTCGTTCTTGAGGTAGATCGCGACGCTCGGATCGAGCGGATAATCACCGTCCCGAGCGACGAACACACGAATCGTCCCTCCGTGAATGTCCTCGAAATACTGGACGTTGAATATCGAGAGGCGATGCCGGTTCATGAGTACGCGCAATGGATGAATGCCGAAGTATGACAAGTGCTCATGGTAGACCGTGTCGAACTCGTTCTTTTCGATAAAATCCACGATATAGGGACATTCGACCACAAAGATGCCTCTGGGGGCCAGGCAGCGCACGACCGACCCAACAAATCCGTGCACGTCGTCGGCATGGGCCAGGACATTCGTCGCGGTCACGATTCGGGGCTGTCCGAACCGGCACACCACCGCCTCGGCGGCCTCGACCGACCAATAGGCGCAGACCGTCGGAATCCCGGCCTTGTTCGCTTCAACGGCCAGATTCTCGGCAGGATCAACCCCGACGATCCTCATTCCACGGTCCCGGAACTTGGAGAGCAGACAGCCGTCGTTGCTGGCAATATCCAGGACTAAGTCCCCTGGCCGGCATCCTGCCACGTCTGTAGACGTCCCTGCCAGTTCTACGCAATGGCGGCGAAATGTTTCAGTGGTGGAACTGACATACAAGTAGTTCCTGAACATCAAGTCCGGGTTGACCACGACCGTCAACTGCGACAGGCCGCAAGCGAGGCAGACCTGCAAAGCCAGCTCTTCTCGGAATTCCTCGGAAACAAGATCCTCCTCTCTCAGGTAAGAATTGGCGAGGGGGGTTGCGCCGAGGTTAAGGTAAGGCTGGAGGCGTTCCGAGCCGCAGACCCGGCAATTCAGTTGTCGTCTGGAGTTCAACAATCCCATTGTAGGCGGCTATACCCTTCCCGCTGGGCGTGGCCACAGCCCGATCCAACGTCACACCTAAGCCGCGACGGCATCATGCAAGAGCACCCACCCCCTCGATCGGCGACGCGCAAACCCCGCTCGCATGCAGCATGGGACGACTTCCTCGAACTGATGCCCAACCGTGAGACAGACCCAGGAGGAACTGACTTTGACCCGGTTACCCTCAAGATTTCAGGCGAAGAATTCCTGAGAGGGTCTCTAAGGCAAGCAGGGACACTTCGTGACGTGTCGACACAAACTCCGTCTCCCCCCTCGACAACCGGCAATCGCTACTTGAAACCCTTATTCCCTGTCAAGCGTCCTGGCTGCCATCGACACCTGAGCCGGGGGCGCGGCCTTGGAAACCTATGCGATCGAGAGCCGCTCTGCCCTCCCGAGTGAGGAGTAGAAATAGGAATAGGACGATGAAGGGTAAGACCTGCAGCTTATACCGCATGCCACTGCCGAAATTGGATAACACGATCAAGCCGTACGCCCCCGACCAGGTTAAGGAATAAGTCAGAGCCCAAAGGAACACTGGCTGCTCCAGACGGGCCCAACGCAGGTATCTGAAGGCAACAAGCGTCAGAACGAGCAGGATGCTGTTTTCGACAGCCGCCATGGCGACCATGAGATTGGTCACGTCGAAGGGCAGAGGCCTGAAGAGCCCGCTGAAGATGATGATCAGAATACCCTGAGGGCTTGACAGCATGTCTTGCGCCTCGACGAAATCAAAGCCAGTTCCGCTCCCTTCTTCGCTCGCCGCCCCCCCAGCTTTCACAGCCAGCTCTTCGAGCAACGCACTGGTTTCCATCAGTTGGAACGAGGCCGAGAGATCAGTTCCGTAGAGAATGCCAGGGGCCACAACGACACAGACGAAGACGACCGGCCTGAGACCAAAGAACTTCACAAGAGTGGCGAGAAGTAACGGCGCGGCTTCGATCGCCGCCGTCCATGGCCGGAACAAGAAAGAGCCCAAGAGGCCCAGGACAACCCATGCTAGCCCTCGTGGAGATGCCTGCACGAGCCACAGGGCTCCCCCATAGGCATAGAGCCCGATGAAGAGCAGAAAGAGCGGGTCCTTTCCAAGAATGGCCGACCAGAACAGGATCGACGGGTAGAGCACCAGGCCGTAGAAAGCTGGCAGGAATGGACGTCCCACGATGACGACAACCGCCCGATACACAAACCACGTGCCTATGAACCCGAGGAATGCATAGAGCACCTTGAGCGCATGAAAATAGGGTCCGGTGACCTGAGCGATGATCAGTAGGATCTTGAGCATGTTCTCGGTGCCTGCACTCTGGGTCAGCAGGCGGCCCTCACCCGGCCCGGTACCAACCACTTCTACCAGGGACGGGATCCAGCTTTCACGAAACCAGTCCACTCCCGGATAAAATTCGAAGTAGCCTGTGAGAACGGTGTTGAAATAACCGAACGTGTCGAGGTTGTAACGGTACTTATATTCGTAGAACAGCATCGCCACCAGCACCACGAAGAACTTGATAGTCCACGCGATCAGGAGATGTTGGCGGTCAGCCCCTCCCAGGAGCCAGAGGACGACGGCGAGGAGGCTCCACCAGAGCAGCCCCGCGGCATAGTCAAGCTCAGTCTCCAGGTGGACACCCCTGGAGAAATAGCCTTGGGGAATCTCACCCAGCACGCCTACGTTCAGGGCAATCCATATTGAGGCCGCAGTCGCGGCCACAAACAGCACGCAGTGGAACGAATACCGAGAGGCCCACTGGAGGAAGAACCGCACTCGCTCGCTCATGCGTGCAAGCTCCTCAGCCAGAGTTCGAAGTTCAGCAACGTCCAGAGATGGGTTCCATGGTCCCTGACCTTCGCCTGGTGATCCCTGAAGATCCGCTCGACGAGATCATGACGGAGGTACGGTGCGTATCGGGGGGAGCCGGCCAGAAGGATATCGTGGACCGGCTTCTTCAGCTCGTTGCGGAACCAAGTCCCCAAGGGGACGCCGAACCCCATCTTGCCCCGCTGCAGGATCTCTACCGGCAGCAGATCCGTGAAAGCCCGCTTAAGGAGGTACTTGAGCTTGAATCCCCTGAGCTTGTAGGAGCCGGGCAGGGTAGCGACGTATTCGACCAAGGCCGTGTCGAGAAACGGCGACCGGGTCTCCAGCGCGTGCGCCATGCTCATCCGATCCATCTTGACCAGGAGGTCATCCGGAAGATAAGTTTTGAAGTTCAGGTAAAGAAGACGGTTGATCAGCGATGCGCGCCCCGCATGAATGAGATGTTCGTCGAAGCTGCGACGGACGTCGTCCTTCGGCTGGACCAGCAGTAGTTCCTCCAGGAGACCTCGAGAAAAGATGGAACACCAGCCAAAGTATCGCTCGGGCAGGGGCTCGTACGCCCGGACGAGCAGCCGGTGCGCACGACCGGGCAACCGGCCGGCCCGCCACCGCCGAGGCAGAGCTTCCAGGCAGGCCCGCCCGATCGCAACGGCCAGTCTCGGCAGGCGTTCGGTCAGTTCAGCGCCGAGGAACCGCTCGTATCCGGCGAACAGTTCATCCCCTCCGTCACCGTTGAGGGCAACGGTGACATGCTCGCGGGTCAGCTTCGACAGGAGATAGGTCGGGATGGCCGACGAATCCCCGTACGGTTGGTCGTGGTGCCAGAGCAGCTTCTCGATCAACTCGAAAGATTTGGGCTCGACGATGAACTCCGTGTGGTCCGTCTTGAAGCGCCGAGCGGCAATCCGGGCATAGGCCGTTTCATCGAAGCGCTTGTCGCCGGCAAACCCGATGCTGAAAGTCTTGACCGGGCGCCCCATGAGGCCGCTCATCAGGCCGACGACGATCGAGGAATCGATCCCACCGCTCAGGAAGGCGCCCAAGGGCACATCGCTCACCAGCCGTCGCGCAACCGCCGCTTCGAGCAAGCGACGGATTTCACACGAAGCTTCCTTTTCAGAAACGTCCAGTTCTTCACCTGCCTTTGGAACCGGCAGGTCCCAGTATGAGACAGGCCCCCGCACACTTCGACCCTCTACCACGAGGTAGGAGGCGGGAGGAACCTGAAAGACCCGTTGGTAGATGGTCGCGGGGGAAGGGACGTATCCGAAAGTGAAATAGAGCGGAATGGCACTGAGGTCCATTTCTCTCAGCACGGCGCGATGGGTAAAGATGGCCTTCAATTCTGAGGCAAATACGAAGCCGTCCGGTCCCAAGTAGTAGTATAGCGGCTTTTTCCCCGCACGGTCCCTTGCCAATAATAATCGCCCACGGTCCTGATCCCACAAGGCGAAGGCAAACATGCCGTCGAGACGATGAAGGCATTCGTCGCCGAACTGCTCATATGCGTGCACGATGACTTCGGAGTCCGTCTTGGATCGGAACCGATGCCCTCGTTCCTCTAGTTCCATCCGGAGGTCCTGAAAGTTGTAAATCTCGCCGTTAAACACCAGCCAAATCCGTCCCGTTTCGTTCGAAATCGGCTGGCGCCCGGCTTCTGAAAGATCCAAAATCTGCAACCGCGTATGCCCGAGGAACACCGAGCTATCCCCTCCCCAGCTCGAATGACTGCCAGAGTCATCCGGCCCGCGGTGCCTTAAGCTGTTGAGCATCGCTTGCTGTGTATCCCGATCGAGCGGCTCGCCTTTGAAACTCAAGACCCCACACAACCCGCACATAGACCCGTCACTCCGCAAAAGCCATCGTGGGCACGTAACTCTCAGATCGAACCGTCATCATGCGAGCCTTCCGCTTTCCAGGATAGAGCAGCTATCGGCGTTCGGTCTTGTAGGCAAGAAGCCGGAAGCCGTACGCGCCAGTAGGGGAGATCTGTGCCTTTTCCAGCCAGGAACGGTCGGCCCATTCCTGAAGATCCCGTTCATCATAGTAAAAGCGAATGGGAGCGGCGAGACGGTCAAACCAATCCGCATAGCAGACGCGAAATGGAAATTTCGCGTAGAGCCGGATCCGAGGAGGAATCCACCGCTCGAAGTTCAGGCGTCGCAGCAGAGCGGCGCCCACGCGATACGGGAAAATAAACCCCCAAAAGTCAATGACGGCTAAGATCAGACAGATGTACTTCAACAGGCTTAGCGGCAACCGCGTGGTAAAGACCCGTACCCGTTCGAGCAGGCGATTGATTACCACCCGCCGCTTGCTGTATACCCAAACGAAGATCGGAGCGTCGGGTTTCAAGTATGGCAGTAAACTGCGAAACCCCCTTTCGGGGTCCGGCAAGTGGTGGAGCGCTCCGAGCGAGTAAGTGAAGTCAAAGGTTTCCGGTTTGAAAGGAAGATGGTAGAGATCGCCGCGAACCAGATACGTCCCCCTTCGCCTGCCCAGGACTGCCCTGGCTGACCGGATGGCATCGCTGAAGTCCACCCCGACCATCCGCGCACCGAACTCCCTCGCATAATACAAATGGCGCCCAAACCCGCAGGCTGCATCCAGCCCAAGCTTGCCTTTGAAGAACGACGGATCAATTGGAGCGATATAGTCGAGAAAATGCTCGCGATTTGCCTCCACCATGTCGGCAAACTGAGTCCACTGGTAGCCAAAGCTCCGTTGGGTCGCGCGCATCAGCGCAGCGGTTTGCTCTCTGTCTTCGTTGCTCACCTTCACTCCAGGGTATTCAACCGGCCCACGCCGTACAATGTGACGCCTCATATCTCCCCTCCGCGAGCATCGAATCGAGTCCTGGTCGGACGGTCTTAGGTCTACTCTCGCTTGTCACTGATCATCACCCTGGATGCTCCAGAATCTCCGTGTGTACTCTCAGCGGCAAGTACGGCACGAAGCCATGCCTGAGGGAATCGAAGGAAACGACCTCGCAGCAACGCGAGGCAAAACCAGGGGAAGTAGGAGACGAGGGACCTACGGAGGTTAAAGTTTGACTTTCCGTGTTGCCGGTCAGCCCAGACGGTCGGAATTTCCACAATCCGGTACCCGAGACAGTGGGCCTTAGCCACAATCTCGAGCGTTACGCTAAAACTGACAGTGCTGGTCAGGCGCAGACTCCGGAGAAGGGCCGCCGAGTAAAGCTTGAAGCTGTTCGTCGGGTCAAAGGTCGGGATTCCTGTGAGCAACTGCAGCAGACGACCGGCAAACTTTGGCGCCCAGACCTTCAGCGAGGGCTTGAGTTGCTGCGCGCCACCCTCACAGTAGCGTGACGGACAGGCAATGTCCGCCCGCGCCGGCACGAGGCTGAAAAGCGCGGGGATCTGAGAGAAATCGTCGCACAGGTCGGCCATCACGACGAGAACGCGCGAGGCTTGCGCGTGGCTGAAGCCGGTCCTGAGCGCCCCGGAAGGACCAGGCGCCACGCTGTTACGAAGAAGATGGAGCCCCGGGTACGAGGGCATCAAGGGCCGCACGACTGGAAGCGTGTTGTCATCTTCGCGATCGTAAACGATGATGACTTCATGAGGCACGGGTACGCTGGCCCTGAGAGCATGAAGCGTCTTCTCGATGTTGAGCCCCTCGTTGTGAACGGGAATGACGATGGATAGTTCCACTGATTGGGTCAACGGCTTCGCCTCCTATTCATTCGTAGAGAAACACCGCATTCGGACGGTGTGCACACTGCTCCAGCGGCTCATTATTGGCTTGGCCGGACTGCCTTTGCGCTCGATGGCAGATTGTTTATAGCTCGCCGCGAACGATAGCCAGCAACTGACCAGCCGCCCAACTCGTCCCGACATCATTCAAATGCCCGTCTTTATGGATGTGAAGAACTTGACCCGGTCTCGTCGACTTTCTTAAGTCGACGACGTGTAGACTCCATTCGGAAAGCATCGGAAGAAACCGGTCGGTTGCTGGCTCACGAAGGCCGTAGTAGGCCTCGGCATCGGTCGGCAAGACGACCACGGAGAACTTGGCCCCACACTGGGCCGCCCGATTACGAATTTTGACCACCCACTCGGTTGCTTTGCGCAGTTGGGCATCTGGATACTCTTCCATGCGCGCGGTAAAAAAATATCGATCATAGTATTTGGTCTTCGGATCGAGACTGATTAAACGTTCGATTAACTGTCGCGGATGCACGTGAATGTCGGCGAGCGTGGACCGGAGATGGTAAAGGGTGAAAAAGCCCATCAAGGTAAAGCGGGGCGTCGTTGCCTCTCTGATGTGCTGCCGTATTTCATCTTCCCTGTAAAAACTTCCGTCTTCCTTGTGAACTGGCACCAGATACCCTTCAACGACCTGCATAGCATGGACATCGAGGTTGTCTACACGTATGTCATTAAAAAAATAAAGGTAGATGATATGGTCAAACCGGAACTCAGCGCAGAGGAGCTTGACGGCTTCATACATATGGGGAGGCCCATACCCGACAACGCCCGCGTTGTAGACTGCGAGTTTCCCCTCGCCCAATCGCTGAAGCTTTTCTGCAAAACCTTGCTCAGCTTGCAGCGGCATGCCGAACGTCAAGCTGTCGCCGACCAGTAGGATCTGCTGTGGGGCCTTTTTGGGCCACGCCTCATCCCGAAACCCATAGTCGTTCGTCCGGACCGTGTAGTAATACCCCGCATCACAAACCGTCGTGCGAAGATTGGTCTTGAGTGCCCATCCCCGCGCAGCATCAGGCAGGTAGAGGTTTGACTCCTTGGCAGAACAACTGAACTTGGGATTGATGAAAACGACTAAGAGATCGCAGAACAACAGTGTCACAAGAATACTTGTTACCACGAGAGCTAGATTGGCCACCCAGGATGTTGCTTTGGTCATATCGGAGCGTCCTATCGGCGCTTCGGAGATCACACTCCTGTAACGCCAATTTTGCCTCGACGGGCGGAGCGGGACGCAATAATTTCAAGCCTCACTGAGCAGAAACATCCGCGTTCTTAAGCAGCACCAGATTGCCGTATGTCTCCATCGGTGGGCGGACCGCCGGAAGCGTGCTGTCGTCGTCCCGATCATAGACGATGAGGACTTCGTGGGGGACCGGCACGCTGGCCTTGAGCGACTGCAGGGTTTTCTCGATGTTCAAACCCTCGTTGTACACGGGAATGATGATCGAGAGATCCGGGCTGGACGTCACGTATCGCCCCTCGTTCAACGGCTGACCGGCAGACTTGCCGCGTCGGTCGATCTGGGCTGCGAAAACCATTCCCGCTCGATGAGGCGGGCCGCCAGGATGACGCCTTGCCCGTTCCAATGGGTGTCATCAAGGTGGTAGAGATACTGGCCTGCGTTCAAGGCCGCCTCCGCTTCAGCTCTAAAGGGAGAAGTCAGATCGAGCGCGGCGATGCCCTGTTGATGAAGTGCCGTTGCAAGGCGGGCCAGGGAGCGCTCAGTTTCTTCCGATCCCGAATCCGGAGACATGAGCAACCGATGGTAGACACTGTACTTGCTCGGCACCAGCACGATGCCTGTCGTGAACCCCTCCTTGTGAAGCTCCCCGACCAGCGACATGTAATACTCAGCGGCCTGGGGCACTTCATCCGGCCCGTAGAAATGTTGCACCTCACGGGAATAAAACAGCACTGTCGTTCCAGTTCTCAGATGCTCAAGCACGACATTCCGTGCAAAAGGATTCGGCAGGACCTCGCCGTTGCACATCGCGGTATAGGTCCGCTCGGCGGCGATCCTCAGCGGGGAGACATACCACCAGCCCTTCGCCAGTCCCCGGTAGTAGTCGGCGTCGTCGCCGAACACCCGTCGCAACGCCGCGGACTTCCAGTCCGGCGCCCGGTCGCGCGCCTCGAGCAGCAACTCGATTCCCAGCGCTTCGTTGTGCACGATCAAGACATGTCCCCTGTCCAGGCCCAACTTCGATTTCAGGTACCGGACCGTCTGTGAATAGGCATAGGGTCCGCCGGCGTTATAAAAAGACAGGCCCGTCCGTGAGGCCAGTTGGGCGGTCAGGGTCTCGTCATCGGACAAGCCGTCCCCTGCCACAAGGGAATCGCCAAGGACCAGGACGGTGCCGGCAGCAGCGGGGCGGGTCCCGCTGTTTCGAAAGCCATGCTGGTCCGTCATGAAAACCTGTGGACGGTACTGTCGGTATTGCTTGAAATTTCCGATGTTGGCGAGATTGCCATAGGTTCGCCGGCTCTCAAAGTGCATGCCCGCCTGGAAGACCGAGCCGGGCGCGGGATATCGCGTGACACATTCCCAGGCCCGAAAGCAGAGCAGCTCGAGCGGAAAAGCACGTGCCACCAAGTCGAGCAGAAACACCAGCGCGAGAACCCGGGGCAGCAGCCATCCGACGGACCACCGGTGTCCGCGTCGAGGCGCCTCGGTCCGCTGGTCGGTCCTCTCCACAGAAGTCGCCCTCAGAACTGGAAGTACAGAAAGGGAGCCGGCTGTCCCCCGTAGATGAAGAAGACGCTCGCGAGCAGGAGCACCGCCAGCCCGGATGCCTGGGCGAAGTTCCACTCATGCTTCATTTCGAACGTGTTGGGACCCAGGTGTGCAGCCGCGCCGGCAATCAGCAGAAGACAGGAGAGCAGCCCTACGCCTGTCAGCGTCACCCCTCCTTCGGGCAGAAACATTTTGCCCAACAGCGTGCCGGCCATCCCGACGCTCTCGGCCCGGAACAGAACCCAGCCGATCACGACCAGCACAAACGTCCCCGCCTGCTGGAGCAGGACAGGCAAACGATCCCACGGTCTGCCGATGGTTCGATACATCACCAGCAGGACGCCGTGGTACAGTCCCCAGCAGACGAACGTCCAATTGGCGCCGTGCCACAGTCCGCCCAGAAACATGGTCAGCATCAGGTTCCGGCTGACCTGCCATTGAGACCCCCGGTTCCCCCCCAGCGGGATGTACACGTAATCCCGCAGGCAGGAAAACAGGGACATATGCCATCGCCGCCAGAAGTCCGCGATGTTCCGTGCCTGATAGGGCGAATTGAAGTTCTGGGGGATGTGCAGCCCGAACATGAATCCCAATCCCACCGCCATATTGCTGTATCCGCTGAAGTCGAAATAGAGCTGATAGGCGTACCCCAGCATGCAGAGCCAGGTGTCGAGGGTTGAAAGCTTCGAATACTGGTCCAGCCCCGGGTTGATGACCGAGGCAATCGTGTCGGCAATCAACACCTTCTGGACCATGCCGATCGCAAAAAACGACCACCCCTTGTCTAGGAACTGCAGGCGATCGTGTTGATCGATGCGGTCGAGGTCCTGCTCGATCTCCCGAAAACGGACGATGGGGCCGGCGACCAATTGGGAGAACAGCGACACGTAGCAGGCATACTCCCAGAAGCTGCGGGTCGGCGTGATCGTGCCCCTGTAGGCGTCCACCATGTAGGAAATGTTGTGAAAGGTATAGAACGAGATGCCGATCGGGAGCAGGATGTTGAACGGCGTGACCGGCAGGCTGATCGAGACCCACGAGAGCGCCGTGCTCAACGAGTCCAGGGCAAAGTCCACGTACTTGAAGAATCCGAGAATCAGCAGATCGACGGTGATGGGCACGACCAGGAGGAGCCGGCGGATCCCCGGCGTCCTCCACCTGAGCAATCCCAGGCCGGCAAGAAAACTGACGGTAGTAGAAAAGAGCAGCAGCGCGCAAAACTTGTAGTTCCAAAAGCTGTAGAACACATAGCCTGTGAGCGTCAGCCAGACGTACCGCTGCCTCTTCCCCTCGAGTCTCCAGAAGACCCAATAGGTGACCGGCAGGAACACGAAGAGAAACGGCAAACTATTGAACAGCATCTACGGCAGTACCCTGAAGCGGGTTTTTCCTGTCATCGAAGGTTTGAACAGCGGTCAGCTACGGCGTGGATTGCGCGGCTCCATTGCATGCGGGGAGGATCCTGAGAATATACCCTCGACCTAGCCTGCAGCCAGGGGAGGCGCAATACGCGGGGACGGCATGGGCACGATGAACCGGCCCCCCCTGCGGATGTAGTCGCTCTGGCCCAGGAAGAAATCGAGGTAGTTCCAGCTCAGGAGGAGCGCATACTCCGGCATGCGCGTGAGGAACTCCTCCTCGCTCACGATCGGAATGTGCGAACCCGGTGTCAGCAGACCCTGCTTCCAGGCATTCGTCTCGGCAATATATTCAACGAGAGACGGCGCAAGGCCCAGGTAGTTCAACAACGTGTTGCCTTTTGCAGGAGCGCCGTAGCCGCCGATGTGCGCACCATCCGACTTGAGACGTGCCAATATCTCCAGGACCTCGGCGCGAATCCGCTCGACCGCGCGCGCGAAGCCTTGGTACAGTTCAGGTCGTTCCACACCCCAGCGTGCCTCGTCCTCCAGCATTTGCTGCACCGCCGCCCTGACTGGACGATCAGCCGCGAACGGCTGGACGAAGACCCGGATGGCCGGGCCCGACGCGCCGAAAGGCACCCGCTCGACGTCGAAGACCTCCAGTGCATGTCGTTCCAGAAACGGCATCAGTGGCGTCAGGCTGAGATAGCACAGGTGCTCGTGATAGATGGTATCAAACAGGGTCTGCTCGAACATATCGAGGAGATAGGGCGCCTCGATCACGAACGCGCCGTCATCCCCGAGCAGTGGAAGAAGCCCTTCCACGAAGTCCCCGATCGCATCCACGTGGGCGAACACGTTGGTCGCCGTCACGACTTTGGCGCAGCCATACTGCTCGACGATCTGCTTCGCGAGGGCCGTCGAGAAGAATTCGCGGAGCACCGTGAATCCGGCAGCCAACGCGACCTCGGCGACCTTGGAGGGCTCGACTCCCACGCGGACCAGGCCGGGCAGCGTATAGCCTTTCAGCAGGACTCCGTCGTTGCATCCGATGTCCACGACCACGTCGCCTTTGCCGAGGCCGAACCGGGCCGTGACCGTCTCCGCCAGCCGTCCATAGTGCTGGACCAGCGCCTTGGAGGTGGAAGACAGATACACATAGTCGTCGAAGATCGCCTCGGCGGGCACAACGTCCAGCAACTGTGACAGCGCGCAGCCGCCACAGCGGTAGACGTCCAACGGGTAGCGGGCCTCGGTGGCGATCTGATCCGCCCGGATGAAGCTGTTGGAGGGCGGCTGCTCGCCGAGCGAGAGGTAGCGCTCCAGCGACCCGCTGCCGCAGTAGCGGCAGGTCCGGTTCTTCCTGTAGCCGGGGGCCCGTCCCGTCACCGGCGGACCATCCCCCAGCAGTCGATGACGTGGTATTTGTCGAACGAGATCGAGCGATACGCGCGGTGGGGACATCCGATGAACAACAGGTCGCAGGAGCCCAGCACCGTCTCCAGGGACACAAAGCCGGGGTCCTGGATGTAGGGATCCGTGCAGAGCACGGTGGCGTTCTCGTACAGCAGGAGCTTCCTCAGCTTGTACGCCAGGGATTCCCGCTTGTCGTCGTTGTCCGGCTTGAAGGCCATGCCCAGGATGCCGACCTTCATGCCCTTGAGCGAGTAGGACAGCTTGGCCTGCTCGACGAGAAAATCCGGCAGCGTCTCGTTGAGCAGCATCGCCGAATGGCCCAGCGGAAAATTCTGCCGGTTGTAGGCGGCCAACTGCATCGTATCCTTGAACAGGCAGGGGCCCGCCGCGAAGCCGGCCAGCGGGAAATCCATGGCCCGCCCGTAGTCCTGGACCATCGCGTCGCGGATACGGTAGAAGTCGAGTCCCTTTTCAGCCGCGATCATGTAGAACTGGTTGGCGACGGCGAATTTGATGTAGCGCCACGCATTCGTGAACAGCTTGGCGATCTCCGCCTCGGTCATGCTCAATTCGACGAGCTTCGGGGTCAGCGAGGAAAAGATCGTCCTGGCCACCGCCAGCGCCGCCGGAGTGCTTCCGGAGATGATCTGGGGCAGCTCCTGAATCTCGCGTATCGCATAGCCCTGGGCGACCCGCTCGGGACAGAAGCAGACGCCGATTTTCAGACCTGTGCCTTCCAGCGCAGCGCGGATCTTCTCGGACGTCCCCGGGGAGAGGGTGCTCCGGAGAATGACCACCTGCCCGTCCCGCAGGTAGGGCTTGATCTGCTCGATGACGGCATAGACCGGCCCCAGGCTCGGATTCATGTGCTCATCCACCGGCGTGCCGACCACGAGGATCACCACGTCGGAGTCCGCGATGCAGGCGCTGTCCGTCGTGAACCGCAGCTCGTCCGGAGTCTTGGCGCGGAGCAGCCGGGTGAGCAGCTCGGGCCCCCCTTCTTCGACGAACGGAAACTCCCCGCGCTTGAGCGCCTCGATCTTGGCCGAATCGCAGTCGATCACCCGCAGGGCAAAGCCCTTGTCGGCGAGCACAAGCGAGAGCGGCAGGCCGACATGGCCGCCTCCGCCTACGACCGCGATGCACAATGCATTACGTCCCATCATGATCTCCCATCAAGCCGAATCCCCGGTTAACGGCGCGACATTATAGACCAGAGGCCCGCGGAGTTGAAAGAACGCTTCGTCCAGCTCGAGTCGAAGCAGGACATAGTCCCGCTTCGGATAGGAGACAAGGCGCAGCGTGCCGAAGGATTTCGCCCACACCTCCGTGTTGCGGTATCCGATCCGGTAGGTCTCGGCGTCCTCCTCTAGGACCAGCGGCGGCTCGTTTTTATAGACCATCACGGCCGGCACGTTCAGCCACTTCGAGTAGCCCTCGAACGTGATCGAAGCGGACTTGGGACAGCAGCCGAACATCATGATGCCGTTCATGTGAAACGTGCTCGTGACGTAATCCTGGAGAAAATACCGGTCCAGGACAAACCGCGTCATCCGCAGCAACCTTGGCGAGGCCTGCCCATCCCCGACGGCTTCCAGCAGCTGGGCGCGCGGGAAGAGGCGTTTCTGCTTGCGATCCAGCAGGACAATGGGCGTGCGCGCATCGTGCGGCTTCACGACCGGAGAGTCCAGGATCAACCGGGCGACTTGCTGCTCCTTGCGATAGGTTTCGACATAGTACTCCCGCTGGAGATACAGGTTGCTCACCAGGAGCGCGGCGCCGAGGGAGAGTCCGACATATCCGGCTGTCCTGGCTCGATTCCCGGACGCGGCCAGGCGCGAAAACGCGCGCAGCGCCAGCGTCCCCAGGCAGAAGGCCACTCCGTATTGAGCCAGGACATTGATGCGGTCTGCCGTGAGTCCGACCGTGCGAGGATAGGCCAGGGCTGTGGCGAACGGCAGATACGCGAGAAGGGTCCACAGCCCGCCGACCACAAGGAGAAACGCGGTTCGCTCGGGGTCGTGAACCCGTCCGGGGAGGGAAGTCGATGTCCGGAGGGCCCCGTGCCAGAACCAGACCGCGGCCGCGCTCAGCTCAAGAATCCCGATCAGGACCCAGACCGATTCTCCGAGGACGGCGATATTTTGCGCGACCGTGAAGGCCGGATACAGGCCGTATCCCGCCGTATTGGCGGTGACGGCGCTCAGGAAGAACAGCACCGCGTTTCCGATGACCGTCAACGGCGCAATCACGGCCGCCGGGGCCCCCGTGCGCTCCGCCAACTCCTTGTACCGTTCCGCATAGACGAGCGAGGTCGGGACGTCGTGCGAGAACAGGATGCCCGCAAGGAGCGTGAGGCCGATGAAGAGTCCCCCCAGGACGGTGTAGGGCGAGAGCCAGCGTTTGAACCGGAGGAGCTGCTGCTCCCCGTTCGCATAATAGAGGGCCAGGTACAGAAAGAGCGGCGACATGAAAACCGCGTAATCCACCGTCAGGATCGAAAGCCAGTAGCAGCCCAGGCTGAGCACCGCGACGGCCGCCGGTCCCGGAACAACCCGCGGGAACGGACGGATGGACAGAAACAAGGCCAGCGACAGCAGGAAGAACGTCACGGCGAGATTGTTCAGGATCAAATGCTGCCAGAAATGACTCGCCGAGGCGAAGGGATAGAGCACGGCGGTGAGCACCACCGGGTATACCGGCCGGACACCGCCCAGCCGCCAGACGATGTAGCCGAACAATCCGACGTTGACTCCCAGCACCAGGATGCAGAGCCCATTCAAGAAGACCCGTTTGTCGCCGATGATGAGATGATCAATGGCCATTACCGCAACCGGCATGAGCCCGCGGCGCACCGCGAGCGCAGACCAGCCCGGCTGGTAGGGCTTCGGCTGCAGGTCCCCTTCCAGATGCGTCCGGCCCGGCCACCGGAACTCTCCCTCGTCGTAGGTGTACCAATACCACCCGTCGGACAGGACCATGCCGTCGAAGGGATAGCCGGAGTAGAGGAACAACAGCAGCCCGAGCAGGAACAGACAGGACAGCGACGCCGCGGTGCGGGGAGAACTGACGGCAGTTCCGGGTCCGCTCATGTTCCACTTCCCGAATAAGGCCTGAACCCGTAAGCGAGCGACGACCCGAGGTCGAAGGTGGACTCGCCGATATCAAGCACGATCAGTTGGTGGTCCCGCTTCGGGAAGGTACGGAACGTGCCGGGCTGCGAGTGGTCCTCCAAGACTGCCGTGGGTCGATAGCCCAGTATGAGCTGATCTGATTCCTCTCTTAACATAAAGGGCCCCTCCCATTTGTACACCAGCGGACGAGGAACGCCCCGCCAGTCCGCGTAGAAGTCGAAGGTATGGGAGGCGGTCTGGGGACAGCACCAGAACAGGAAAATCCCGTCGAAATGGAAGCCGGTGGACACCGTGGGCTCGGTGAAATAGCGCGCCACCATGAACGACGCAACCCCGCGGATCCTGCCGGCGACGGTCTCGGCCTGCAAGGACCGGCGCAGTTGAGCGCGCGGCGGAACCATCTGGCGTTCGCGGCGGAGCAGGAAGATCGGGTCAGAGCCGGTTTCCCGCAGCCGCTGGGCCTCCTCGAACACAGCCGCGATCAGCGCTTCCTCCTTCCGGTTCGCCTCGACGTAGGAGAGTTTCTGGATCTGGATGTTTGCGCCCAGCAACGCGATCAACATGGCCGTGCCCACGAGCAGGGCCCGTTCATCCCAGCGATCAGCCAGCCTCCAGAGCAGGGTCCCGAGGACCAGCGCGGCGCCCATTCCCCCGAGCGCGTTGATGCGGTCGGCCGTCAGCCCGACATTTCTGGGATAGCCGAACGAGAGAGCAAAGGGGAAATAGGCCAGGACCATCCAGAGGAATCCGAGCACGAGCAGGAACCGGAAATCGGGCGATGGCCTGCCTGCCGCTCGTTGCTTCGACGTCTGCCCTAACGTCACCCATACTCCAGTTACTCCCAGTGCAACTGCGACTCCGAGACCAACATACATTTCCGCAGGAAAGACGCTGAGGACGGCCCTGTGCTGAATCACGCTCGCCAGCGGATAGAGCACGGTCCCCAGCGTGTTCGCAAAAAAGAACGAGATCAGCGTCAGCACGGCATTGCCGGCGATCGTGGCCCCCGCGGTCGCCCAGGCCGCCCACTTCACGTCACCGGCCAGCTCGGCGTACCGGCTGGCATAGGACAGGACGGTCAAGCGATGGCCGGTGAACAGAAACGCCGGCAGGATGCTGGTGAGAAGAAAGACGCAGGCGAGCACCGTATACGGCGTCACCCAGCGCCTGAACCGAAGGACCGCGGTCCGGCCGTTGCCGTAGTAGAGGGCTAGATACACGTACAGCGGCGACAGACAGACGGCCAGTTCCACCGTGATGATCGAACACCAGAGCAGGACGAGACTCGGCAGCATGTACAGGGCGACGTTCCGGCCGAGCCTGCCGGGGTCGTAATCCATCCGCAGAAACAGGAACAGCGAGCCAAGGAAGAAGGCGGCGGCAAGGTTGTTGGCGATGCAGGCCTGCCAGTAATGATTTGCCGCCGCAAAGGGATACAGGAGAAAGAGCAGCAGATAGGGGAACAGACGGGACAAGCCGACCAGCCGCAACAGGACGGCCGTAAACAGCACCGCGTTCAGGAGCTGGAGCGCGATGCTGAAGCTGTTCACAAAGACCTGCTTGTCGGGAATGGCCAGCGGCAGGCGGTTGAGGAGAACATACATCAACGTCATCAGACCTTCGTTGTGGAACAGAAAGGCGTAGCTGATCCGGTGGGTCTCCGGATCCACGATGGACAGCCCCCAGAGGACCGGCATCTCGCGCTCGTAGAAATGAAAATCTGAAAAATTCAGGGAGGCCAGCGGATACCCCCAGAAGATCAGGATGAAGACAACGAGCCCGAAGACGGCGGACATGACCGCACAGGCCGAGCGCTGATCCCTGAGCAGGGGCTGATCCAGAGACAACGTACCGTTGAGCATCACGTTACTGGGGAGGCGCCGGCTGCCGCTTGGCCGCCACTTTCCAGAACGGCACCGTGTCGGAAAATCTGATGTCGGACAGGCCGGCCCGGGCCATCATGGCTCCGATCTCCCTCCGCGAAAACCGAAACTCCACCGACGTCGCAAACCGGTCCACGCTGTCGTTGAACAGGATGCGGAAGGGCTTGCCGGTGTAGAACTCGTGCAAGGGAACCTGCCGGGCCGCCGCTGTGAAGCCCAGCGCGCGCAAGAGATTGCCGGCCTGGACCAGCGGCCAATAGAGGGCCAGGGCGATGACAAAGGAGAGCCAGCGAGCCAGCCGGTGCGGCAGGCGGGAGATGACCAGGCGCAAGGCCGTCACGACCGGCAGGATGTAGCGGAAATAGCGCGGCCGGTTGTCCAGCGCGTAATAGAAATAGGCCAGCAGATGGCCGTCCGGCCGCAGATGCTTGACCAGGGCTCGAAGCCCGACTTCCGGGACCGGAAGATGATGAAGAACGCCGAGTGAATAGATGAGGTCAAACGTATCGGGACGGAACGGCAGCGCATGGAGATCGCTCTGCACCACGTGCGTGTTGGGGAGCCCTTCCAGCGTCTTCGCCGCGACCTCGACGGAAGCGGAAAGATCCACGGCGATCAGCGCGTCCCCCTGTCCGGCGACATGACGGGCCCACCGGCCCATCCCGCACCCCGCATCCAGCGTCACCCCAGCCAGCTGCTTGGACGAGAGAAGATCGAAGTAACACTGGGCGATGGGACCGTAGTCCGACAGGTTCTCCGAGAAATACCGCCATTCCTCGGCGAAGGCCTTCACGGTCCGGATCTGGGCGCTCTCGAACTCCGAGGTCCGGAAAGCCGACCGGTCCCGGCGCTTCTCGATCCAGTCCGGCGGGAGCCCCTCGACCAGGGCCAGGTACGAATCGTCCAGGATGCGCGGAATCCCGCGCAGGATGGGATAGACGGCGCCGGTCCCGGACTGCAGGCTGCCCTCGACGACCTCTTCCTGCAGACATGGCTCGCAGGCGGACGGATCCACCTGGTCCAGGGTCCGGCCATACCGCCCGCACCAGCGGTTGCAGCGCGTCCAGCCCGCGGCGCTGCAGGGGACCGTCCGCGCCGCTTCCATCATCCGGAAGGGCTGCCCGCTCGCCGGTTCGACCAGATAATTCAGGAGCGGGTACCTCACGATCCTCTCTCCTGGAGCTTCATGGATGTCCCTTCGGCGCCAGTGCTCCCCTGACCGCATCCCGGTACAGGGGCCAGTTCACCGCCACCGAGTATCGCTCCTCCACCGTGGCCCTCCCCGCCTTTCCGATCCGCTCGCGCAGCGCGGGGTTCCGGATCAGACGCGTCAGCGCGTCGAGCCACTCCTCCTCGCTGTCGGCGAAAAGCCCGTTCCTGCCGTGCTCGACGATCTCCAGATTCGCGCCGATCGGCGCCAGCACGGTCGGGATCCCCAGTCCCATGTACTGCAGAGCTTTCAGCCCGCTCTTCCCCAGCACCCACTCTTCGTGCGGCAGGGGGTACAACCCGATGTCGATCCCGAGCAGATCCTTCACCTCGGATTCCAGCCTCCACGGAAGGGCCTCGACCTTCACGCCGGGAATGGCAAACCCGGCGTCGCCGATCACCCGGATCACCACGCCATGGCGCTGCTGGAGCTCCCGCAGCACGCGGTCCAGCAGGTGCAGATAGGGGGCGGTCGAGAAGCTGCCGCTCCATCCCAGGGTCACGACGTCCGTGTGATAGGCGGCCTTGGGAACGTATTGCACCGTGTCGATGGTGGAGGAGATCCGGGTCACGTGGTCGTTCAGCCGGCGCGCCTCTTTTTCCAGATGCGGCGTGCAGACGATGACGTGCCGGGCATTTTTCATGATGAATTCGATCTTCCCCTTCCGGTTGAACAGGGTCGGAAAGGGATCCCGGCTGCCCGGCTTCTTCAGATACACCAGGTCGTCGATGTCGTAGACCAGCGGACGCCGCAGAATGCGGAGGATGAGCCACTCCAGCACCGGCGGACCGGCCGGCACGGCTTCGAGAAAGAGGTACACCGCGTCGCTCCGCCAGGCCGTCCACAAACACCCGAGACGTTTCACGCAGGCCCAGGCCAGGCCCAGCAGTTTCCCCGCCAACCCCGGCTGCCCGAGCCGCCGGTACAGAGCGGAGCTGTAGAACATGTCATGGATGACTTCGAATCCCTCCTGCCGGAACCGCTCGTAGTACTGCTCGAATTTGAGCCGTTGCCCCGGCGCCTCGTCCCGGGCATGGGGGACCAGAAAATGGATCTTCATCATTCCCCGCCTTGGGACGTCATGGGTTTCGCCACGACGGCGAGCAGCTCACGGTTTCCCAGAAATTTGACGGAAGCCGTTGCCAAGTCCCGCAGGACGATTTCCGGATGCCACCGGGACTTCCTCCGCCTGCACCCGCGATCTTTGCCGGAAAACGTCGTAGCGTGCAGGACGCGAAACCCGGATTGCTCCAGCAACAGCGTCAAGGACCGGCCGGTGAATCCAAAGCGATGAAACGGAGGGTGGAACGGAGAGAGCCTGGATGACCAGTCCAGGCCCTTCATCCGGAAATACAGGTCCGCCATGCGCAGGAAATAGGAGTCGCAGTTGGGCACTTCGATGAATACCACTCCGCCTGTCTTGAGGTAGCGGCGGCTCGTATCCAGAAGACGTTGGGGCCGTTCGACGTGCTCGAGCACATGATTGAACGTGATCGCATCGAACGAGTGCTCGGGCAGCGACGCCGAGTCCCCGAGATAACCGGCATGACACTCGATTCCGTACCGGTCCCGGGCATAACGGCGGAAGCTGGGGCACGGCTCGATCCCCTCGACTGTCCATCCTTTGCCCCTGGCCAGCGCCAGAAACTCGCCTTTCCCCGCCCCCACGTCGAGGAACGTCCCTCCGGCCTTGTAGGCCGAGAGCAGATCCAGTCGAGCCTGCAACATCGTCGAGGAATCGCCTCCCGCGGTGGCGCTTTACCGTTCGGGGTCATCGTAGTACGCCTGCTCCAGCGCCAGCATGCGCTCGTGCATCGGGTTCGCATAGATGAAATCGCAGGCGCCGCAGCGCAGGACATCGGCGACCAGATGAGGGTTGGCCTGGGGATCGGCGCCAAAATATTCCCGCGTCCCCCTGATCCCCATCCGGACGGATCGCGGTGAGCCGCAAAGCGGGCAGGCCGCGGGGGAATCAATACGAGCGGGCTCCATGTGACGCACAGGCCTTCCCTGATCCGTCCAACGATTGATAGAGTCTGTCGTACGCCTCAACCCCGTTCTCCAGCGAAAAACAACGGCGTGCGGTTTCCACGCAGCGTTGACGAATATCCGACTGCCCGGCCAGCTCCAACAGCCGGCGGACGGCGGCCTCCTTGGCGGGCCTGGCATGGGCCCGCAGAACGACCCCGACGGAGTCCCCTTCGAGGATTTCTTCGATGTCGCCGACCCCCGCGGTCGAGAGACAGGGGATGCCGCAGGCCAGGAACTCGCCCAGCTTGGTCGGAGCCACGGCCTTGAAGGACGGAAAGGTCTGCAGCAGGAAAATGCCGGCGTCCATCCTTCTCATCTCGCGCGGCACCTCCGCATAGCCCGCCACGGCGATCTCCACGCAGTCCTTCGGGATCCCGGCCGCGTCCAGCCGCTGGCGGATATAGTCATGCGTGCGCTGATTCACGATCAGAAACCGTGCATCCGGCCGCAACTGGCGGAGGATGCCAAAACACTCGACCATCGCATCAAACAGGTACCAGGGCCCCAGCGATCCCACGTACCCCAGCGTGAAGGGCCGTCCGTTGGTCTGCCCGGGGTTGGAAGGGCAGAACAATTTTAGATTGGTGCAAGTCGTGATCACCTCGAAGCGCGGAGGAGCGTCCTTGAGATAGCTGATCTCGCGCATCGCGGCCACGCCGGCTCGCGTCAGGGACACGACGGCGTCCGCGTGGGTCAGGAAGCGCCGCTCGAACCATTTGGCCATGCGATAGAGCCGGGAATCGCCGGGCCATGCGCCGCAGTCCACCCGTTGATCGGCCCAGAACCCGCGCATGTCGAAGAGAAACCGGATGCCGAACAATCGTTTCAAGGCCAGGGCCACCACCGCGGGGACGTAGCTCCGGGCATGCACGATTTGAATGCGCCGGCGGAGCACGAGAGACGCGGCCAGAACGAACCCGACTGCCAGATCGTAGGCGGTCGCCAGTGAGGTAGGCCGGCGGTGATACCGCAACGGATGCCACTCGATGCCCGCCTCGCGGACGGCCGCTTCGACCGCGCTGCGGGACCGTGCGTCGGCGAGATCCTCCGGCTTCTCGTAGCTGAGCAGCGTGATCCGGTGGGAGCGGGCCAGCTGCAGCACGTACTGCAACACCTGCGACTGGCCCAAGGGCTCCAGCAGACCGTCATAGGTGAGGTACAGGACTCGCATGGATTGATTTACCGGCGGGCCGTCGTCTCCGGGACCACCGCAGGCTGCGGAAGGACTTGAACGAACCGACCACCCGCCTCGGCGAAGGGACGCATCTGGCGCATGATCTCCTCCTGGAAGTTCCAGGCGAGGATGACCATGTGGGTCGCCTGTTCAGCCTTCCAGCCGTCCGCCGGTTTCACCGGAATGTGTGTGCCCGGGGTGTAGCGTCCGTGCTTATGGGGGCTGCGGTCCAGGATTGCCGAAAGCGACCGGGCCGCAGCCGGGCAGTAATTCAACAGCGTATTGGCCTTGGCCGCCGCCCCGTAGCCGATCAGGCGCGCGCCCGACCGGACGAGACCGTCGATGAGACCCTCGAATTGGCCCTTCCAGACTTCGACGTCCTTGGCGAATCGAGACCAGGTGCCGGGTTCGCACAGCCCCCGGGTCTGCTCGTCCCGGCGCATCTGCTCGACGGCGGCGCCCGGCTCGGCTGCAGCCTTCTCGCGCCGGATATGGAGAATGACCGAGCCGCCGTGCAATCCCACCCGCTCGACATCGACCAATTTCAACCCGTGGGACTTGCACAGGGTGATGATCGGACCGAGCGCGAAATACGAGAGATGCTCGTGATAGATGGTGTCGAACTCCAGCTTGTCGAGGAGGTCGCCGAGGTACGGGACCTCGAGGATCAGGACCCCGTCGTCGTCGAGCACCGCCGTGACGCCCTCCAGACATCCGTGGAGATCGTCGATGTGCGCAAAGACGTGCCGGCCCAGGATCGCCGCCACCTTGCCGCGGTCCCGGGCGAGAGACTTTCCCACTTCCCTGGAGAAAAAGTCGTTGACCGTCGGAACGCCGTCGGCTTCGGCCAGGGCGGCGATGTTGCGGGCGGGCTCCACGCCAAGGACCTTCACGCCCCGGCGGGCCAGAGCCTTGAGGACCGTGCCGTCGTTGCTCGCGATCTCCACGACGAGGGACGATGGTCCCCATCCGTATCGCCGAACCAGGCTCTGCGCCAGGGCCTCGGCATGGGCCCGGACCCCCTCCGAGGTCGAGGACACGTAGATATATTCCTTGTACAGCACCTCTGCCGGCACCACATGGGTCAGCTGGACGAGGCCGCAGGACGGACAGATGGTGACCGCCAGCGGATAGGAGGCTTCCCCTCTTGCCTCGGCGGGCGATTTCAAAAAGGAATTGGCCAGCGGTGTGGCCCCGAAATCGAGGAACGGAGCGTTCAGCGGGCTCCGGCAGATGCGACAGGTGTGATGATTCGACATGGGCTTCCCGGACATCAGGAGGAGGGTGACGACCCCTGCGAGGCGCGGCGGCGGAAGAACGCCTCGTACCACTCGATCGTGTCGCGCAGCCCTTCTTCGAGCGTGTACCGCGGCTTCCACCCCAGCTCCGCCCTGGCCTTCTCCGCGCTCAAGTACTGGTGTGTAATCTCGTTGGGCGCGTCGTTCAACACGATGGGCTTGAGGGCCGTCCGCCCCATCAGGCGGCCGATCAGATCCACCATCTCGAGGACCGTCGTCTGCAGCTCATTGCTGAAATTGTAGGCCTGCCCCATGCCCCGTCCCTGGAGAAGAGCCTCCGCCAGCATCACGTACGCGTACACCGCGTCCTTGATAAAGAAGTAGTCCCGGACCAGCGTGCCGTCGCTCCGCACCACCGGCCGCTCCTCGTAAAACAGGGACCGGATCGTTCCGGGAACGATCCGGTTGAAATTCAAGTCCCCCCCGCCATAGAAGTTCCCGCAGCGCGTGATCGCCACCGGCGTCTTGTACGTGTGCCAGTAGGCCTGCGCGAGAAGGTCCGCGCAGCTCTTGGAGACATCGTAGGGATGGCGGCCGATCAACGGGGCATCCTCCCGGTACGGCAGCTCGGTTTGCGTTCCGTATGCCTTGTCGCTCGACGCGAGGACGACGGCCTTGACGCGCGGCGCGCGGCGCGCGGTCTCAAGGACGTTCCAGGTCCCGAGAACATTGGCCGAGAACGTGGAGCGGGGATTCTCGTTCGCGATGCTCACCAGGGTCTGGGCGGCCAGGTGGAAGACCACCTCGATTTCGTACTCGTTGAGGATCCGCTCCACGAGATCGTACTCTTCGAGCGACCCCCGGACGGACACCACCCGTTTGTCGAGATTCATCCAGTAGAAATTCGAGTCGGGCACGAGGTCCCGGACGAGCCCGACCACCTCGGCCTGCTGCCGGACCAGCCACTCCGTCAGCCAGGCGCCCAGCAGGCCCGTGCACCCGGTCACAAGAACGCGCCGCCGCTGCCACATTTCTGACTCCATCCTCAACGTCTCCTTCCGAACCCTCGTGAGATCAGGCATTCCATCGGTGAATTGGCCCTCAGACGACTCGCGAAGCCCGGGGCATCGGCGCGTGCCCCACCCACCACGGCGTCTCGGCCGGCAGGCTTTGGGACGCTTTCATGACCATTGCCTTCCGGGCCGCCCCGAGAAGGATCCGTCCCGGCCGGTTGTTCATCGAACGGGCGAGCAGGCGGTAGATTCGAGGCAATCCCCGGCTCTCCAGGTGCCGGAGCACATCCACGAACCGCTCCGCCAGACCCGACTCCCTCTTGCTCATGGCCGAAACCGACGCAATCAGGAATCGCTTGCCCTGAGCGCGAATCGCCCGGTCGAGCAGGCGGTCCTTTGACCGGAGCAGCGACGGCTCGACGCTCTCCGCCAACGCGACGATCCGATCCAGAATGTCCAGATAGTCCCGGCACCATTGAGCGGGCTTCATGGTCGAAGACAGGGCCTCCCCGTGCACCCGGATGGCGGCGAGGGGCTCGGCCACATAGGCCACGTCGGCCTTCAGCGAGAGGCGCAGCCACATGAGAAAATCGGCGCAGAGATATGCCGGATCGAACCCTCCCGTCTGCCGGTACAGGTCCCGCCGCCCCATCACGGTCGAGCAGTTGACGTTGTGCCCCCCGAGATAGCGGGTGAATTCCTCCTGCCGGCTCCGGAGGCAATCATCGGGATAGGCGCGGACCAGCCGCCGGCGGACGCCGCTCGCATCGATCTCATAGGTGGCGCAATGGACGAAGCCGGCGCTGGGATGACGGTCCAGCATGCCGACTTCACGCTCCAGAAAGCGCGGGGCGTAGACATCGTCGTCGTGCAGGATGCACACGTACTCGCCGCGCGCAAGCTCGAGGCATTGATTCATGTTCGGAAACAGCCCGATGTTGCGCTCGTTCCTGACATACCGGATGCGCGGATCCTTCCTGGCCCCGACCACGTCGGGGGTGGAATCGGTCGAGCAATTATCCGAGACGATCACTTCAAAATCCGTAAACGTCTGCGCGAGGACGCTGGCCAGGGTCTGCGAGAGATACCCGGACCGGTTGTACGTGGGAAGACAGACGCTGACCTTCGGGATATTCGTCATCTCAGGGATTGGGCGCCCCGACCCGGGGCCGCTCAGTCATCCAGGCGACGGTCCGCGACAGGGCCTCATCCAGAGTGGTCGCAGGACGAAATCCGGTGACCTGAAAGAGACGGCTCACGTCCGGAGCGTAGCGCCGGCCCAGGACGCCGCGAGCGGGCTCGCCTTCGACGACCACGCTGACCGGTTTGCCGAGGCACCGGCCGACGCGATGGGCGAGTTCGACGAACGACACCGCCTCCAGATCCGACCCGACGTTGACCGCTGCACCGGCCTCGGCGTCCAGCAGGAGTTTCCACAGGGCCGTCACCGCATCGGCGATGTAGCAATAGCTCCTGACCGTCTGCCCGTCGTCGTGGATCGTAATAACGGGCCCTTCCAGCCCCTGCCGGATGAAATCCACGACCGCCGAGGTGGCGTTCAGGTCTTGATACGGACCGACCAGGGCAAAGAGCCGCGCGATCGAGACCGGCACCCCGCGGGTTTCCTCGACGATGCGGCAGAGCGACTCCGCACATCGCTTGGCTTCGGCGTAGCAGGACCGGAAATCCCGGGTATCCGGTCCTCCTCCATGGGTCTCCGGCAACCAGGGCTGTTCGACCGGCTGGTGGCCGTAGACGGCCCCCGTGCTCAGGAACAGGAGCCGCTGGACTTTTGCCTCGGCCACCGCGCCCAGCACCGCTCCGGTCCCCTCGACGATCGTCTGGACCGTGCCGAGCGGATCCCGCATGAAGCCTCGCGCATCAGCCGGGGCCGCGCCATGGATCACAAAGTCCCATGAAGCCGATTCCCGTCGGAAGGTCCGGACGTCCGCTTCGAGCAGCCGCAGGTCCGTCCGGCCCCGGAGATGCGGCAGCCGCTTCCACACCCTCGACGGATCCCGCGTGACGGCCTGGACCTGGCAGGGCCTGGGAAGCACCTCGTCGTTCACGTACGCGAGAGTTTCGAGCAGGTAGCTCCCGATAAATCCCGTTCCGCCGGTGAGCAGGATGGTCTTGCCGGCCAGCCGCTCGAATGCGCGTCCCACGCGCCCGACGACGGCGCGGATGTCCTCCTGCACGATCCCGGTGCTCATGTGTCGCCGGCTACCAGACCTTCCACGGCGCCTGTCCCGACTCCCACAGCGCCTGCAGCAGATGCTTCTCCCTCATCGTATCCATCGGCTGCCAGAATCCCTGGTGCTGGAACGCCATCAACTGCCCGTCGGCCGCGAGCTTGCTGAGCGGCTCCGACTCCCAGGCCACGGCGTCCCCGGCGATGTAATTGAAGATCCCCGGCTCCAGCACGAAAAATCCCCCGTTGATCCACCCCGCCTCGATTTGAGGTTTCTCCATGAACTCGCCGACCCGGTTCTTCTCGATGAACAGGGTCCCGAACCGCGAAGGCGGCCGCACGGCCGTCACCGTGGCCAGCTTGCCGTGGGATTTATGAAAGGCCAGCAGGGCCCTGAGATCGACGTTCCCGACGCCATCCCCATAGGTCAGCATGAAGGTCTTGTTCCCCAGCCATGGCTGCAGGCGCTTGATGCGTCCGCCGGTCTGGGTCTTCAGGCTGGTGTCGACGAGCGTGACCGTCCAGTCCGGAGCCTTGTTCGAATGGTAGTCGACACTTCCCGTCCCCAGGCGCACGGTGAGATCGCTGTTATGGGGATGGAAATTGAGAAAATACTCCTTGATCGCTTCGCCCTTGTAGCCCAGGGCGACCACGAACTCCTTGAACCCCTGCGCCGCGTAGATGTTCATGATGTGCCAGATGATCGGATGGCCGCCGATCTCCACCATCGGCTTCGGCCTGACGTCCGTTTCCTCCGACAGCCGCGTCCCCGTTCCACCCGCCAGCAGTACGACCTTCATATGTGCGCCCCGCATGTCAGCGTGAGAAACCCCGTCCCCATCATCCCGCCTTTTCCGAGAGCACCTTGAGACCGGACTTGATGAACATCGGCATGTCCGCACGCATCAGCTGTCCGAGTGCCTCCTGATCGAAGAGCTTGAACGCGCGGCCCAGGGCGATGCTGCTCAACACCATCACGGCCACGCCGGCCAGATAGAAGGGCCCGCCCTCCAGAGCGCCCGCGCCTGCGGCCATCACGAAAACAGGGAGACCCATGGTCGCGAGGCGCAGGACCGGGAGGTCGAACCGGCTCTGGACCCGCCTCAGAATCATGGCCGCCGCGGTTCCATGTCCGAGAAGCGTGGCCACGGCGGCGCCGTTAATCCCGAGGAGAGGCACGAGCACAAGGGCTGCGCCCAGGTTCACCAGGGCCGAGACCATCGTGACCCGCGAGAGCGACCAGGTGTCGCCGTGCGCAGTGATGAGCGGCATGAACGTATTGAACAGGGCCAGCGCCATCGTCGCGATCAGGAGGATGTTCAAAGGCGGCACGGCCCCCGCGAACGCCGGTCCGAAGATCAGCGGCACCCCGATCCCCGCGAGCAGGACGCCGGCGCTCAGCAGCAGGGCAAATCCCAGGAATCCGTAGGGTGCGAGCTTCTCGATCATCGTCCGGATCTCGTCGTTCCGCCGGTTCACCACCAGCATCGAGAAGTGCGGCAGCAGCAGCGTGGAGGAGACAATCGTGACCTGCTGGACGACGCCAGCCACCTGATTCGCCAGCGAGTACAGCCCGATCTCGGTCAGGGGCAGGTACTGTTTGATGATGACGTACTGGATCCACTGCGTGCTGAGCAAGCCGACCCAGGTCGCAACGATCAGCGGCGCTGAAAATTGCCACAGGCTGACGACCGTCTCCCGAGCAGTCCGGACGGGAAGCAGCACCCGGCTTCCCAGCGCCGTCACCGCCCACACGCACACCACGAGGCTGCTGGCGGCGTAGCAGGCAATGATCAGCACCGCCTTCTCGCCGTAGGGCGCCGGCAGGAGCAGCACGGTGACGACCGCCACCGCCTTGTTCAGGAACAAGGCGACCGCATAGCGATCCATCCGCTGAGACGCCTGAAACGCCGCGCCGAGGCTGACCTCGAGGCTGGACAGGAGAAAATAGAGGAACACCAGCCAGACTCCCCATGTCGGCACCTCCAGATACGACGCGACGGGTGCCTGCGCGACCGCCAGGGCCAAGCCGGCGCCCGCCAGCCAGGGAATCATCACCCACAGCCTGGCCCAGAAGGTCTCCGCCACCGAGCCCGTGCGCGAGAACTCCTGCGCGCCGAACCGAATGAGTCCGGTCATCGTCCAGGTGGCGATCAGGCCGGCGAGGACCTGCACGACCATGAGCAGCAGGGCCAGCTTCCCGAACTGTTCCGCGCCCAGCCGCCAGGCCAGGATCACGTTGAGGGCAAACGACAGGACGATCCCGCCGTAATTCCCCAGAGAAACGGAGACAAAGTCCTTGAAGAAACCTGATCGCTCGTTCATGTGCTTGGCTAATATAAGAGAGAAGGTTCCCGCCGGTTTTTAGACACGTCGCTCCCCGATCAGGTTCAGCCCGGGATTGTCCAGACGCCTGACCTGGAGGCCGGCCGCCTGCAGGGTGCGCTCGCCCTCCGCCTGGGTGAGCGGCCGGTCATAGCGCGGCGACAGCATGTCAAACGTGTCCAGGATCGCCCACTCGTAACGCTGCCGGAGAGACAGCTCGGGCATCTGCACATAGTTGGCGACTGGAATCAGAAACACCATGAGCCGCCCGGCATGAGGAATCCGGAACAGGACCTCGGTGATCGGGAACAAGACCGGCATCAGGAACTTGATGGCCGTCAGGAGGACTTTCTTGTTCATCCGCTTCGTCAGAGGCCGAACCAGGTACTTGGCATAGAGCAACGTCCACGGCTTCCGTTCGTAGATGGTGACCGCGAGGCGCCCGCCCGGCTTCAGGACTCTCGGCAAGGCACGCAGCGCCTGTTCCGGATCGGGCGTGTGCTGGATCACCCCGATGCAGTAACAGCCGTCGAAGGCGCCGGGCCGGAAGGGCAAGGCATAGATGCTGGCCTGGACCAGATGGACGTTCGGCCGCCCCTTCATCGTCACGGCTGCAGCATCGATCGCCTCGCTGATGTCCACGCCGACCACGTCGCAACCGGTCCTGGACGCCACATCCAGAAAGCGGCCCGCCCCGCACCCGACGTCCAGCACCCACTTCTTGTCCAGCCATTCCTTACTCCAGCCGGTCTCGGCGTTCCAGCGCCGCTCGGAAAGCGGAAGCCCGCTATAGGAATCAATCTGCACGAATTTGAACGTCGTCCATTGGTAGCCGAAGGACGACGCATAATTGTCCCTCGGTACAAACCGCGGAATGCCCGATTCGATCGGATATCGAGCCCCGCATTGCGCGCATCTCAGACTGCCGGTAAGCACCCCGCCGTCGACGTCCCACGCCGAGGCGTCGCAGACCAATTCACGCAGGCACGTTGGGCAGGCCAGTTTCTCAACTAATCGCAGTTGCATCAGGTATGAGCCGAAGAAGGATATTGCGGAAATTTACAGGAACGGAGGATTACCGCCCGTCACCATGATTCGCTGGCCAGTCGTGAAAGAGGCCAGCGACGAGGCCAGGAAGACGATCGCCTTGGCGACGTCGCCGGTCGTCGCGTGACGCTTCATCGGCGTATCGTTCTTCATCCCGCTCAAGAACATTTTCGGCACATGCTTAGACAGGTCCGTTTCCACGATGCTGGCTACCACCATGTTGACCTGAATGTTGAAGACGGCCATTTCCTTCGCAAGGCTCCGCGTAAGGCCCGTCAACGCGCTCTTGGAAGTCACGTACTTCGTCTGTCCGGTCGGCGGATTATCCGTAAAGATCGTGGACAGATTGACAATCCTCCCCCACCGGTTCTCCACCATCGCCGGCAGGGCTTCCTGACAGCAGTTGAAGGCGCCCTTCAGGACCACGTCCAGGTCCTGTTGCATCGAGTCCCAGGTCAATTCCTGGAACGAGACCGGGTACGCATTGGCGACGGCATTGTTCACCAGAACCTGCACGGGGCCGTAGACGCGGCGGACCTCCTCGACCATGTACCTGACCTGTTCCCGATCGGAGACATCGGCCCGCACGGCGAAGGCATCTCCCCCGCTCTCCTTGATCTCCCCGACGATCCGCTTCGCCTCCTCCTGTCCCTTGTGGTAATTGACCGCGACTTTTGCCCCATGAACGGCGAACAACTTGGCGGTTGTGGCTCCGATTCCGCGGCTCGCACCCGTAATGAGCACGATCTTGTCCTTCAACTGCAGGTCTGACTCTTCTTGACGCAACGCAGCCATGGACGGACCTTTGACTTCCGCCTCGTTGACCTTCACGCGTACCGTCCCGGACGCACACGGGTCTTTCCGGTCGTCCAGTCCGTAAATGGACAGCGCCTCCGACAGAATGCCGGTGGACGGGGACTTATGCTCTATGAGAGCCGCCAGCCGATAGGCGGTGCCCAGCCGGATCGGCGAAGCGAACGCCACGGAAAATTCCATCAGCGTCGCATGTTTGCCCGGCAGGCACATACCCGCCAGGGTCGAGACAAGACAGACCGCCATGACATTGGCGGGATGCACCGTCTGATAGATCGGCGGCTTGGAGGTGTCGCCCGCCAGACCCTGGGCCACCAGGTTGTGCCATGCCTCGATGTGTGAGTCTGCGACGGCAAAGCGAACATCCGCTTTTTGCCCCTTGGCCAGCTCGTCGAACCGAAAGGCCTGCTCGGAGATCGCATCCAGCAGCAGGGTTGCCCCTCGTCCCCGCGGACGCTTCCGCGCGCCCGCTTGCTCCAGCTCGTCTGGAGCCGGCCCGCGCAACAGGGCATTGACGGTCGTGACCACGGCGCCGGAGCCCGCGTGCTTGAAGACGCACTCCACCTCGCGTGTGTTCGCGTCCTCCCTGCCCGCGCCGGCCGTCGCGGTGAGTAACAGGCGGTCGCCGGGGAACACGGGCTTCAGAAAACGTCCGGAGAGCTTCGACAGGACCCAGGGCCGGGAGCCGGCGCCGTCCAGAGGCAGCGCGGTCAGGAAGGCGATGGGGAGCATGCCGTGGACGATGCGCCGGCGATACATCGACCGCTCAGCGAAGGCCTGATCTGCGTGGAGCGAGCTGCGGTCCCCGGTCAAGTCCATGAACCGGTCGATCATGGCTTCCGTAATCGTGAAGGTCACCTCACCAGTCATGGGCATAATCCCTCTGGAACCGTTGCGCTCAGTCGAGATCGCCCTCGATGGCCACCGCGTCGGGCCGCGGATAGGCTTTGTCGAGACGCCACCTGAACCATTCCTCGGGTTGATCGGGTTTGAAGCCGGACCGTCTCCAAAAATCCAGGCACGGCTTGTTCTTGCCGGTCGGGATGTACCGGGCGGAGACGCTCTCAAGCCCTATGGAGCTCGCGTGTTTCGTGATCGAGTGGACCATGGCCTCTTCGACGCTCCGTCCCATGACACGGCAGCTCAGCACAAAGTCCACGATCGTCCCCGTACCGTTCTGCACCTCCAGGCTCGCAATGCCCGTGATGCCCGAGTCACCGAACTTGTCCGAGACGCGAAAGACCCAGACCCGATGAGCCGGATCCAAGGCCCACTTGAAGAATTCTGCATCCGTCATCCGCCGGGTGGTCAAGTTCATCTGATTGGTCTTGTTCAACAACTGTGCCGCTCTTGGGAGATTCGCTTCATTCAACCTCTCGACCGTGACCTTGACGCCCAGGGATCTCAGCCATTCGTCCACCGAAGCCACCTGTTCCTTCAGTCCCTCCCGCTGCTGCTCGGACCGGTACATCTCGGTCCGGCGCCGGTCCTCGTCGGTAATCGCCGGAGGATTGAAGCAGAGAAGGCTGTGAAGCGCGCTTTCAAACAGGCACTTGTCGTCCGGCCACTCCGGGACCAGCACTTCGGGCAGGGCCTCGCGGACACGCGCCCGCTCCACCGGATTGTCGTCGATGAACACGACCGACTGCAGCCCAAGGTTCAGAATTCTGGTCAACTCGAGGATGTTCTCGGCTTTGTCCTGCCAGTTGATCCGCCAGCCGGCAAAGTCGTCAGGCCTCAACACCATTTCCGGATGCCGCTGGATGGCTTCCAGTGCCGTCGCTTCCTCATTCTTGCTCACGATGCCCAATAGAATGCCGCGATGCGTCAGGCCTTTCAGCGCCCGCTGAAAATCCACATAGGCCTCCCCCAGGTAGTGGTGGCCACCCAGGGTAAGATTCTCCCATCCGAGCTCCCCGACGATCCCGCCCCACAGGGTGTCATCCAGATCCACGATGACCAACTTCCTGGTTAGTCCCTGCACGCCCCGCAGGGCCGCCTTGATCTCCTTCGCCGCCTCCAGGAAGATCTCGTTCCCGAAGGGAATCTTTCCCATGTACCACAGCTTCGGATTGAAGGCCCGCTTCCCCGCGGATTCGATCCAACGATGGGTGTTCAACAGATGGATGTGAGCCGATTGTCCCAGGTTTTCGGACAGCCTCAGATTCATCCGCATCAACGTATCGGCAAGGCCGCCGGCCTTCAGATCCAGCAACCCAAAGTTTCGATGATGGGTGGGAACAACCCAGACAGGAACCAGGACGAGGCGCGTCCTGTCGGCGAGATTGCGCAACAGCCCCGCGTACTCATCCACCTGCGCCAGCACGCGATCAAGGGACACGGGCTGGTGTCGGAGCACGCCTCCGAACCCCTCGATGACGCTCTGCGGCTGCGTCCATACGACGGTAAAGTCCGGATTGCCCTTCCACCATTCGGCCTGTCGATCAAGCAGGGCGGGAATCGTCTGCCCGAACGGCACAACTGTCGTGTCCACGACCGGCAGGTCCTCGCTGTTCTTCAGGCTGCCCGCCAGATTTCCCGCGTTGAAGTCGGAAATAATGACGCCACGGCAGGTCAAGGAACTCATAGGCCTTTCCGTTCCAGCAAGTGTGCGATGTAGTTCGCGAGGCTCTCCACGGTCGCGAAGGGATTGTCCTTCATGGACATCGCCTCATCGTCGGCCAGATCAAGGGTGACGTGGAACTGCTCCTCGATCTGCTGCTCGATGGCCACGATGAGGTTCACCATGCCAAGTGAATCCAGTCCTCCTGATTCCCCCATCAAGGCAACACCGGACTGCTTGCCGATGTGCGCCTCTTTGGGACGAATGTCGTTGACCGAGTCGATGCCCTTGAAAATCACCTTCAGAATGTCCTCGTTCGCCACCATCGTGAACGCCCTGCCTCCTACCCCTCGAGCGTGCTCTAGCCGTTGCCCGGCAGTTCGCGGGCCTTACAACCTAGTGCTTGAAAGCGTGTCTCCCGGCACGTTTCACCGCAAATGGTAAATCGCGAGTATACAGAGCCGTGACCGTTCGAAAATGTCTCCCCCACGAGCAGAATGTGTCGAATGCCTGTGTTGTTGAGGATCTTGAATTGCTCTTCTCGGTGGCTGCCGTTGGGAAACGCATAGATGGACAGTGGCATGCGCAGCCGCTCGTCGAAGTACCGGACGCATCGCTGCAAATCTTCCTCGAAGAATTCATTGCTCTCGAAGCCCATGGATTCATGGGAATACGAATGGGCGCCGATTTCGTGGCTTGCCGCGGCTTGCAGGGTCTCCTGCTGGTTCATCATGCGTGTGGCGTTGGGATTGCCTCCCTTCTGCATGATCTCCTCGACCGACGCCCACAGCGGTGCCCGTTCAGCCCGCGAGCGCGCCTTCAGAAACTCGCACAGGGCGATGCCATATCTCATTTTGCGGTCTGGTCCGTCCACGGATAGACGGGAGGAAAAGCCCGGCAAGCGGATCTCGTCGATCAGATGACGGGGCGCCGAATTGAGAAAATCGCACAGGCGGACGTTCCAAGGCGCCAGGCCGTTCTCGATGCAGGCGGGGATGACGTTCTGATTCGCCCGCAATCCGTGCTTGTGCAGCAGGGGCATGGCGTACTCCACAAAGCTGTAATACCCGTCATCGAAAGAAATGACCGCTCTGGGTCTGCTGCCGCCCGCGGCAGCGAGAGCCCCGAACGTAGTCACCTCGAAGTGTCGCTTCAGAAAGACCAACAGGTCTTCAAACATCCGGGGAGGCATCGGACTCCAGAACGGATTGGAGTGGGGACCACCTGATGCAGGTTTAAGACCACGATCAGATCGCGGTCCACGATCCGCTGCAAGAGCGCGGCCTCCCTGCCCAACAACGACAGGCCCGCATAATAGAGCCACTTGAGATGGGCTCGTCTGGGCAGCATTTAGACGGCGTCCCTTCCCTTACAGGCCATCGTCGCCTTGCGCGCCGACAAAATAGGAATCGGCGTCGGTCATCCGCACCCCGGCGGCGCCCATCTTCACGTAATCCCGCCGCTCGCGATCGTGGACCTGGAACAACCTCAGACTCCTCAATCCCATCCCGATAGCGGGGTTGAAATGCGGGAACGTGCACAGGTCGCACCGTTGCCTCTTCGCATAAGCCCATGCGGTTGAAACGAGCGGGCCAAGGGCTTGAGCATCTGGAGGCGGCCAGATGTCGAGACATTCAAAGACGCGCAGCCTGCCTCCTGCATTGAACCGACACATCATATAGCCCTGGAGCTCCCCCTCCCGGTAGAAGCCGAACAATTTCTTGCCGAAGGACGGATTGCCAAAGCAGTACCAAGCCAGAGTCTCCGCGGTGCGGACGTTGGTGTTGGCATAGAGCCTTCTGGTTCTGTTCCACAACTCGTCAAACTCCGGGCCTATGCTGGTGAGCTCGCGGACGGACTGGCCGTTCACGTTCGAATCGGAACATCTCGACCAGGCTGCCTGCATGAGATCCACACTGCCTGCCGTCAATTTCCCAAGGGCTGCTGCAAGCCGGTTGTGTCGGAACACCGTTCGGATAACCTGTTCAGCGTTTGTCACGACGACGCTTCTTCGAGGACTTCTCGCCGGCAAGAGCTGAAATTTGAGCGCCTTGAGGACCGAAACCGTAATGTCGCCGGGGGTCGTACAGAAGAGCAAGGACTGTCGTGACGCATTGATTACCTTGAAGAGCAGTTGCAGGCTCTGGCTCCTATGCTCAGGCAGCACTCTCCAGGTTGTCGTGCTGAAGACGGTGGTGTTCTTTTCCAGCAGTTGGAACTTCGAAGGGATCATTCCGCAGAACCCGGCGATCTGTCCGTCGCTCCGGAGCACCCAACCTCTCTCGAAATCCTTGCCGAAGGCCGGGTTGTTCTCCCACCAGAAGGCAAACCGGTCACACCAGAATTTTTCGCTCAGAGTTTCGCCGGGAAATGCGGTGAGGAACCGGGACAATTCCTCGTAGTCTGCACAGCCAAGAGTGGTGATCTGGTCCACGGCGCAGCTTTACAGGAGACTGGGCTTCCCGCGGTACATACCGGATCGCATCGGAGACGGCGCCGGCATATTAAATGTATCCTCTCAACCAGTAATAGACGATGGCCTCATATTCGTGGAAGATGGCGGCCGCCTGCCGCCAGGTCATCGGCCCCGATTCACCGAAGAAAGCGCTATGGGAAGCAGGCGTGATTTGGACCTGGATTTCCGGCAGGTTCCTGTGCGCTACCAGCCGGCTACGGACGGTGTTGTACTGCGAAGTCACCAGCAGCATGCTCTTCCATCCGTGAGTTTTCATGATCCGTTTGACGTTCAAGAGGCTTGCATAGTTGCCTCCGCCGACTTCCTCCACGAGGACATTCGCTTCGGGAACCCCCAGGGAGAGGGCCAGCGCTTTCATGATCTGCGCCTCCCGATAGACATAGACGACCCCGGATGAAAAGATGATCTTCGGGGCGTAGCCTTGCCGATAGAGCTCCACGCTTTGCTTGACCTTCTCCTGATAGGCCTCTCCCGGCTCGCCCGATTCGCCTACCCCGCCGGCCAGGACCACGATGGCATCGGCAGCCGTTGGCTGATCGGCTACCAACAGGGGGCTGGCGATCCACCGCATCGCCGGCGTGTGGAAGGCAAGGCCATAGGCCAGCAGGACCATCGCGACCGCCATCGCCAACCGACGGCGTGAGGAACGATAGGCACGCGCCAGAATCCGCTGCCAATTAACCTCCCTCGTCTTGGCCTTCTCCTCGAGCTTGGCCTGGATGAGGCTCTGCATCGCCGCAATCTTCTGGTCCCACGCATTATTCTCCACAAGCCGGATCCGTTGCTCCCGCCGCGCAGCGTCGTCCCTGGCCAACTCCTCTCCGACCAGACGGGCAAACTCATCCCGATCGCCGGCCAAGGCTACGATGCCCTGGTGGCGCTGGTTGAAGTATTCGACTTCGGGCAGCTTCGTGCAGACGACCGGCTTCCCCATGATCAGGTATTCGTTCAGCTTGTTCGGGTACACGCTCCGGGTGTACTCGTTCAACGCATAGGGGACCACCCCCAGATCGAAGTGCTTGATGTAAGCAGGCAGGTCCTCGTATTTCTTTTGTCCAAGGAAATACACGTTCGGAAGCTGCTGAAGGCGCGTCACGTCCACCTGCAACGGCCCAACCAGGACGAGCGACTTGTCGGCGTGCGCCATTGCGACCCGCTCGAGCAGCTCCTGATCCACCTGCTGATGCACACCGCCGACGTAACCGAGAATCGGCCGGGGGATGGGGGCGAGATCGGCCGGCGGCTGCTCGCCGGCGCGGGCAAAGACGTCTCGATTGAACCCGTATTGGAAGATGTGGACTTGGTCCGTCAGGCGGCTGCACCGGTCGAAGATCGCCTTCGAATGGGCAAAGACGAGGTCCGCGGCACGGATGAGCACGTTCTCAGTTTCCCGGACGCACCGGCTGCCTGTGGAACTGGCCTGGAAGTCGTCGCAGCAGTAGTAGAGCACGAGCTGCCCATCCAGCACACGGATCAGATCGAGGGCCAAGGGAGTCGGCAGCCAGGTCCAGATAATGGGGTTGTCGAAACGCATCGTCCTGGTCCAGCTCCTGAGCGTCCAGAACATGATGGCCCTATTGAGTAACCTGGCTACACGCGAGTACGGGAACGGCAGGACCAGCGGGGCATAGACATAGAGATTGTCCATGACCTTGCGGATGCCCCGGATGCCTCTTCGCCAGTTGAGCAGGCGATGCCTCAGACGCGGCAGGTCCCTCAACCGAACGCTTCGCACGCCGGTGTTCTCGATGAACAGCACCCGGTGGCCCTGCCGCGCCAGCGTGGACATGATCTCCTGGTGCCCCTGCCAGATGAAGTCCCAGTCGATCGTCGAGATGCAGACGACGTTCTGAATGCCCGACTTTCTCATCGACCCGCCGTCCTCATGCGCCCGCCTTGACGCCCCTGGCCACCCAACCGGCCGCGACCTTGAACTTTGTGATGCCGATGTCCACGAGGCCGCAGGACGCCAGCAGAGAGGCCAATTCCTCACGGCCATACCGGACTTCAATGGGAGCCCCCAATCGGTCGAAGAGATCGCCGTGCAGCGACAGCGGCGAGGTGCCGAAGCTGAACGGCATCTTCTCGGCGACCGGCCGCGTGCGACGAAACCATCCCATGATCCTGGCCGGCACGGTGAAGGTCATGAAGGCCACCGGAGACAGGAGCCAGCACAGGCCGCTCAGCACCCGCGTGTTCATGCCGGTCGTGATCCGCCTGAGCCCGTTCACCAGCTTGAGCGGAATGGCCTTCCAGACATTGTCCGCGTGATCCTCATAGAGATAGAGCGCGGTCAACCCTCCCGGCTTGAGCGTCCTGGCGATCTCGGCCAGGCCCCCCTTTGGATCGCTGGTGTGGTGAAGGACCCCGAAGCTGTAGGCGAAGTCGCAGGAGCCGCTCCGCAGGGGGATCGACAGGACCGAGGCCCGCACGACGTGCACGTTCGGCAGTGCCTTCGTCCGCCACCGGGTTTCGTAGACCCCCTCGCTGATGTCGAGGCTGATCACCTCGACGTTCGGATGGCGGGCCGCCATGTTCAGCGTATCGGCGCCGTGGCCCGATCCGGCATCCAGCCCGATGCGGCCCCGGACGACCGGCTCCTCGAGGGTGTCCTCGACCTGCTCCACGTGGCTGGATTCGTCCGATGCCACGGAGGCCTGACCGGTCCAGAGGTGACTGTACAGAGCGATCGTGCCCGACAGGCGGTCATCCGACCGTCCGGCCGCCTCATCCATTATTCGCGGCACCGAGTCCACAATGGGATAACCGTGCCGGCAGGAACGGCAGATGAGACGACCCGTCTCGATCTCCAATCCGCTGCATTCGAGGCAGTCCGAGGCAGGGGGAATCCGATCAGTCCGATGCCGCGCACAATAGTGCCGGCAGGAAAACGGTTCCTGCGTGACGGGGCGCCGCTCGGAAATCCGCTCCGGAGACACCTCGAGCGGTTCATGGCACCGGAGGCACTGCAGCAACTCCACCAGTCTGAATTTCATCGGGGGGATGATTCGACCTGGGTCCGGGACCCGGGTTTGAGCCCGCTCAGGGCCAGCGCGCCCGCGGCCGTCAGCAGGAGGATGACCGGCATGACCATCACTCGGTGCCGCCCTTCGACGTAGGATAGGCTGTGGATCAGCGCCATCCAGAGCGGAAGGCTGAGCACGATCCAGGCATGGGCATGGGTGTGCCGGTGTACCGCCCGGAGTCCGAGGATCGCCAGAACCAGCATCACCCCGTACAGGAGCCGGTAGGCGGCAACGAGGCTGCCCGGCACCCATTCGTAATGAATGGCCGCATAGGTGGGCGTGAACCACCAGAAGTAATACAGCTTCTGGAGGCACCGCAGGAGGAACCCCGCCGGGTCCTGCCGGATGTAGCGCAGCGCCTCCTCCTTGAAGAGCGTGTTTTGCCCGGCTTCAGTTGCCTCGGCGATCTGCTTCTGGAATTCCACTGGCGCGGCGCTGAACTGCGGCCGTCCGTCCAACGTCAGGCCGGTGCCGGTGCTGTTGGGATTGTTGCCCCGCCAGAGGGCCTCCCCGGAATAGGTCGTGATGAAGACCGGTTGCCCGTGCAGGACGGAGTTCCGGACCATCCAGGGAACCAGGATCATGGCCGCGCCGACGAGAATCACCGCGGCCGGCTTGACGATCGCCGCCAGATTTTTCCGCTCGACCCAGGCCCACACCGCCAGCATGCCGAAGAGGCTGAGCTCGTCCGGCCGCATCAGCACGGCGATGCCGATGACCAGCCCGCAGGAGAATGCCAGGCGCCTGTCGCCCGATCGAGCGACCAGCAGCATGAGCCGGGCGGCCAGGAGCATCAGCAGCATGGTCAAGGCGTTGTGATCCACCTTATAGGACTGGTAGATCACCAGGCCCGGCTCCACGGCCACGAACAAAGCGGCCAGCAGCCCCGTCCGATGATCGAAGACCTGGCTGCCGAGGAGATAGGTGAGCCAGAGGACGAGGCCGGCGACGGCCAGGTGGAACATATAAAAGAGGCCCAGCCCCGGTCCCCAGATCAGATGCAGGAGATAGGACAGCACCGGAAAGATCGGGTCCGAGAAGGACACGCTCGCCCGGCCGCCGTAACTCGGCATGGTCAAGCCCTTCCCCTCCATCAGCCGCTGCGCGATCACTTCCGTCTCCCACGCCTCTCCCTGCCAGCCATGCGTGCTGAGATAGTACAGCAGCAGGCCGAGGCGGCAGATGAGCCCGACGCCGATCACGGCGAGCACGGCGCGGTGACGCTGCACAAAGTCCGCGGCCTGCTGCCACCGGACGACGCGGACCGAGCACTCACCGGCCGCGCCGCCGTTCATGCAGCCCTCCGCTCATAGAGATAGAGGAAGATATCCGGACGACGGCCGAGCGAGCTCGGCATCAGCAGGTGCCCCATGTCGGGATAGCGGAAGAGCAGCCGGAACTCTTCCGGCGGCACGGGATATTCGTATCCCAGCAGCCCCCGGTCCTGTTCGTCGCCCTCGCCGTAGTAATTGCGCGTGACGTCGTGGTTCATATGGAAGAACCACCGTTTCGTCGCGCGGGCGATCAGCCGGATGTAGTTGCGGACTGCATCCTCGCGCATCTCCCCCAGGCTGTTCTTATTGAGAAATAAATCGATGGATTGCGGTGCAAGCTTCGAGATTTCGTAACACGGAAGAAAAATGAGGTCATACCGTTCCGTCGAACTCCGAGTAAATTCCTCTTCTCCGTAGAGCAGCACTCGTTTGTTTGGATAGACCTTCATCATGTAATACGCGGCCAGGCAGAGCGTCTCCGGCAGATCGAGGTCGATGTAGGCAAAGGATTCCAGGTCCCGAAGGATGAACCAGGCGAATTTCCCGTAGCCAGCCCCGAGCTCGGCGACTATCGGGCGAGACATGCCTTTCAGGAATCCCGACAGAAGGGAACCGTGAATCTCGTTGAAGAATGACCCCGGCCCCACGAAGACACCGTCGATGTACGCACCGGCTTGATTGCCGACCATCGGATAACTGAGAGCAGAGACAGGTTTTCTGTCGTTGTAGAACCACTTCCACAGCTCGAACTGCCGGTGGAAGACGGCGTTGCGGAGATAGCGGGACTTGAGAAAGGACGTGGCGCATTCCCGGACGAGCATGCCCGATTCCACCGCATGGTCACGGGGCCATGCGCCGAAATTCTCCAGGAAGTAGTGGAACCGCGAGAGATTCTCCTCCTGCAATCCCGCCGTCAGATCGGCGTAGGCATCGGAGAGGATCGCCTGCCAGAATGGCGAGGGCTCGTAGAGACTCCCGGCCTGCTGCTGATCAGCCTTCATGCGTTTGTAGGCCAGGAAGATCCGCTCGACGGTCGCCTTGTCGGCGGCATTCGCGGGGACCAGGGCCGGAGCATGCAATTTCACCCGCCGCGCCGCCGGATCATGGAATACATGCGCCAGGCCCAGGAGCCACGGATGCAGCCGGGCATGGACGGCCGCCCAGAGCCGGTTCCGCCGGATTTTCGCCTGAATCTTGTGCAGGAAGGACGATCGGGTCATGTCCGCACGGCCACACAGACCCGCCACAGATGACGGCCGAAGAGCCGCGAAGCGACCAGGCTCAGGGGCGCCGCGATGCGATAGGGAAGAAGATCCCGGACGAGTCCGAGCGACATGTTATAGGTCTCGAATCGCGAGATGCCCAGATCCTGGCAGGGAACCCTCCCCTCGCTGATGTGCCCGTCCACCGAGTCGCCATGATTGGGATGGACGAGCACGAGCAGGCCACCCTTCGTCAGGTGCCGGATGCAGGCGCCGAGATACTTCACGTGAACGGACAGGTCGCTGGTCCGCACGAAGGGAAGGAATCCCTTGCAATGGATGAGGTCGAACCGGCTGCCCAGGTCCGTGTCGCCGCCGATGCCGGCGCAGATGAAGCGGCAGGCGGGATAGTGCTCCGTCGCATAGGCCACGCCGGCCTCGGCAATATCTAGTCCGGTCACGGCGGCCCCTGACACGACGCGTTTCAAGCTGTTGGTAATGGCGCCGACCCCGCTCCCCACATCCAATATGGATCGGACGCCGCCGAGGCGCGGACCGAGGATGTGCGCCAGCTCCCTGGCATAGGACAGGGCCATCCGGTCGTTGACGGTCGAGTGGCAGCCGGCCAGCTTCGAATCCAGACCCTTGAGGAGCGCGTAGTAGGAGCCGAAGTGGCCCTTCCCGGAAAAGCTGCCGCCTTCGACGGCCGCGATCTCACGCGCCTGCTGCGCCTGGAGCTCCTCCGGGTCAAACCACATGATCCGCCTCCTGGATGCAAGGCCGCGCCCGCGGGACCCATTGCCGCCAGTCCCAGGCGCCCCTGACCTTTTGCAGAAAGACCCGCTCCGAATCGGCGGCCACGATCTCCGTCCGCCTGAGGAGGAGTCGGTCTGTGCCCGGACGGTTGATGCCGAAACGGCTGCAGACCCCGAGCGTGTATCCCGCTTCCCCGGCTTCCTCCCGAACGCGGCCGTCGACCGACCCATGCGGATAGGCGATCGTCGTCACCGGCTTGCCCAGCAGGTCTTCCAGATACTTCCGGCTGTCGCACAGCTCGCGGCGCAAATTCATCAGGTCGCATCGTTCGAGCGGCCGGTGGCTCACGCCATGCGACCCGACGGTGACGGAGGACATGCAGGCCAGCTCGCGCAATTCAGAGGCGCTGAGGTAGTCACGCTCGTTGCGTTGGATGAACGCCACGGTGGCGAAGACCGTGAACGGGATGCCGTGCTTCTCGAGGATCGGACGCGCCTTGTGGAGGTTGTCCTTGAACCCGTCATCGAAGGTGACGGCCATCTCCAGGCAGGAACCGTCATGCCGCGCCTCCTGCAGGGGCACGAACTTGACCCAGGGGAGCTCGCGCAGCAGGGAGAGCTGGCGGTCGAACCGCTCCGGATCCAGGCTGATCCCGTAGGCATCGTGCGCCACGGCGCCGCCGATCGAATGGTACAGGAGCACCCGGAAACCGGACCGGTATCCGGATCCCAGCAGGAGCGAGGACACTTCGCCCAGGACCCGAGCCCCAAGCCGCCTGGCCGTCATAGATGGCTCCCTCGGTACCGGACGGCGAGGTTGACTCCGGCACGCAGCCACCAGGCATTCGACCATTCCCACTCTCCCGCCTGCCGGACGATCTTGCCGCCGAAGCCGCGCTTGAAATGGTTCACACCCTCGGTGGCCGCCGCTCCCGGCGCGATGCCGCCGAAATTAAAATGCCGGATCCCCTGCGCCTGCAGATACTCGAAGAGCTTGTAGGCCATGGCATAGGCCGCGCTTGATTCCCGCCCCTGGGCACCAGTCGCCGCCATCCAATAAAAGGCGTTCCGCTCGAAGAGGAGCACGAGGCAGGTCGTGACCGGGATGCCTCCGTCGTACCCGGTGAAGATGAGCGCGCGGGACCCCAAAGCCTGGAGGAGGTTCCGGATTTCTCCCGGATGCTTTTTCAGGCCATCAAGCTGCTTGGCACGCAGCATCTCATCGTGGAGTCGTACCAGCGCCTCCCTGGAATCATCGTCGTGTCCGGCCCGCCACTCGAGATTCACCTTGAGCGCCTTCTTGACGTAGTAGCGATGCTTGGCGGTCATCCGTTGCATCACGTCGTCCAGGGACTGCCGCAGGTCGATGTGCACCGAGAACCCCGTATTCACGGACATCGAGGGCCGCACCAGACGCCGGCTCAACGCCTCCGCCACGGCACTGTCCGCGGCGCCGTAGTGATCGACTCGGACGTAGCAACGCCGGTACGCGCCCTTGAGGGCCTCCAACAGGGCGAGCAGCAGCTCATCGGGCTTCCGCCCCGTCTGGTCCTGGAAATTGAAGACCGGTCCTCCGGGCGCCCATCCGACCATCACGCCGGGCACCATTCTCGTGAGAATCTGCGCCATTCCCACGATCACGCCCCGGCTGTCCCTGGCCACCCATCGCTTCGGGATCCAACGCGAGAGCCGCTTGAACTCGCCCCACCCATGCGACTGAAAGACCGTGCCATCCGGGGATGCGGCAAGCGCCGCATCCCACTCGCGGCCTGGAGGATCTGACCATTCAGTCCACATGGCTACCACAAGAAGGGCACGACCATGACGCGCCGGTAATGATCCGGCGCCTGCATCCGAATCGCGCTGGGAAGCCGGCCCGGCCAGGAGACGATCGGCACGCCCACACGCCGCCATTCGCCGGTCATCGATTCGGCATCCTTCCCGGTGTAGAGGAATGGGAAGCCTTGAGGGACGACCCCGTCCGGCAGGCTGTTGAACAGCGGCCGCACGTCAGGGACGCCGGCAAACAGCTCGCGGCACGTCGTATAGAGTGCGCGGCGGCGATCCCGCTCATTCGCAAGGTCCGCGCGCCGCAGCAATCGAGTCGTCAGCGACGAGCACGACTCCTGCGGCATGGCCGTCTCCGCATCGGAGACGGACTCGGGCGTCGCGCCGAGCCGGCTGCGCAGGCCGGTGATCGCGCCAAGGACGGCGCGTGCGCCGCGCAGGCCCGTCAGGCCGATCAGCCGTTTCACCGGAATCTTGACCCGATACCGCCGGTCGGCGGCCGCGCAGGGCGCGTGGAACGACAAGGCTCCGCACTCCAACCCGTCCTGCCGGTTGTCCACGAGTGCGGCGCCGTTCGGAAGAGACAACGTCTTTCGCAAGCTGAAGACACCGAGGTCGCCTCGCCGCCCCAGCGGCGTGCTCCCCTCTGCGCTCAGGAATCCATGCGCATTGTCTTCGATCAAGGCGGCGTCGTGGGCCCGGCACCACTCCCGCATCGCGCCGAGCGGCTGCGGGAACCCGAAATAGTTGACCGCGAGGACGGCGCGAACACCAGTGGGGTCGGCATCCCGAAAGGCGTCAGGGTCCGGCTGGAGGCGTTCATCGATCCCGTAGAAGCGCGGAGTCGCGCCGACGAACGCGAGGCTGGCCAGGACCTCTTCGCAGAGAAAGCCGGGCAGCAGCACCACGTCGTTCCGGCCGACTCCGGAGCGGCGCAACGCTTCTGCCAGGGCCTGCCGGCCGTAGGCGTAGAAGAGCGTGGAGCGTGCCGGCAGAATGGCCTCCAGCCCCGAGCCGCTCCCGGCCATGCACCGGGCGGTATAGAGGCTCAGCACCCGCTCGAGACTGTGACTGGGCAAGGCCAGCGACATGTGATGGAGGGAGATCAGGCCCACATCTCGATGCTGATCCGGCCCTGCCTGGCGAACAGCCCGGCCAGCAGGGGCGCATAGGCGGCCAGCGCCGTCTCGAGCCTTTCTGGATACGGACGAGGCCGGCAGCGCAGGTCAGGATGGAAGAAGAGCTCGGAATAACCATGGCTCATGCGAGGCTGCCCCCCGCGGAGCTGCTTCCAGATTCCCCGCCACTTCTTCGGAGAGAGACGATTCAGCTCCATATAGGTGGTCGCGCCGTGGCAATGCAGCCGCCGGCCGAACAGGCGATAGACGGCGCGAAGGAAGAGCGCGGGGTGAAGGTTGTAAATCTCCATCGCAAACCGCTCCTGCAGGACGCGGTGAAGCTCCCGCAGGACCGACGAGAGTACGTCCGCCGGGAAATGTTGGAACGCCTGCACGCTCCAGACTCCGGCGATGCTACGGTCGCGCACAGGGAGCGCGGCGGCATCCGCGCAGACCAGCGAGACCCGGCGGTGGTCCGGACCCAGAAACCGCCGCGCCAGGAGCAGGTTGCCGATGGACGCATCGATGCCGAGCACACAGGCTCCCGCATGATCGGCCGACCAGTGCCATCCCAATCCGACCCCGATGTCCAGGATCCAATCGTGCGGAGCAAACCGCCGCTTGAAGGTCTCGGCATGCTGCCGCATGACGGGCACGCAGTGGTGCTCTCCGATCAACTCGAGCAGGGCGTCCAGGCTGCTGTCCATATAGGGCGTGGCGACTGCGTTCCGCCAGGCCAATTCTTCCTTCTGTGCCGTCTCCCGGCCGGTAAGAAGAATGGGAATTCCGTCCTGGACGGGGTAATCACGCCGGCACTGGCTGCAGCGGACGGCCCTGCGCTCCGCATCCACGTCCAGCATCCCCTTGCAGTCCGGACAGGCAAGGACCGAGTCGGCGGCCGTCCGCAGCATCCGCCACTGGGCATCTACGACTTCCGTCGTCGACTGAGTCATGAAGACCGTTTCAGCCGGCCGATCGAGGGCCCGCCATCCGGAAGACTCCCCGCGCCCCGAACGACACGGCCAGCCTGGCGAGGCGGTAGAGGAATCCGCCCCACGTGGTCTTGTCGCGATGCCGGATGGCGATGCGCGTGAAATTCTTCCAGTGCGTGAAGGCGCCGCTGGAGGTGATGTTCCCGGGCCGGTCGCAGTAATAGCCCAGGACCTCCCCGATGAAATGCGGTCTGATCCAGGGAGCCATGCGGACCCACAACTCGTAATCCTGGCAGGACATCAGCGAGACATCGAACAGGCCGGCCTCGCACAGCAGACTGCGCCGGCAGGTCACGGCCGACGTCGAAAACAGGTTGGCGTGATAGAGTTGCGCGCTCAACGGCAGGATGGGATCGTACCGGACCTGGTATTCCAGCACGGTCCGGCTGCCGTCCAGCCGGATGTGTTCCTCGCTATGGCAGACGAGATTCGCGTCCGGATGCCGGCGGATCGCCTCGGCGACGCGCTCCAGCTTCTCTGGCGCCCACTGATCGTCGGAATCGATGAAGGCGATCCAGTCAGCCGTCGAACGTTGGATGCCCGCGTTCCGTGCCGCTCCGGGACCGCCGTGACTGCCTTGCAGTACTTCCCATCGCAGGTCCTGCTGCCCCACGAGCAGATCCTTGACGAGGCCGACGGTGCGGTCCTGCGAGCCATCATCCGACACGATCAATTCAAACGGCTTCCACGTTTGCGCCAGCACGCTGGCGAGCGTGTCCGCAATGCAGCCCGCGGAATTGTAGGTCGGGCAGACGACGGAGAATGTGGGATCAGCGGAACTCATAGGCTGGTTTTTCGAGGTCCGCACGATGGCCGGCAGACGCCCCCTGAAATTCCAGGACGTACCGGGCAGTCACGGGCAGGCTGACGTCCGCTCCGCCGATCAGTGTGCAGGCTTCCTGCTTTTCTCCATAGCCGGGGAAGGTCCATCCTCCCGGGTTGGGACCGCTGGCGCCGCGGACCTGTCTCCAGTGGATGGCCGGCCCCGCAGCGGGCTCAAAGGCTGCAGTGAACTCCGGAGCGGCAATACGAAACCCGCCTTCATGCGCCGAGACCGTCATCCCGGAGCCCCACTGGAAGGATGTTTCCACGCGATGCCGTCCACCGCCCTTGATCGTGTCCACGATTTCCAGCCGATCCGGCCACGCCAAAAATGTTCTGGAGAAGGTGACCGGATCGCCGTACAGGCGGGCGAATCCCATATGACGGATGGTGAGGCGCAAGTGATCGTCCAATGCCCAGGACACGTCCACCCGGCCCCTGCGATAGGCAGAGGGGAATCGAAACCGACGGTGGTAGATGAATGGCTCGAGGCCGTCGATGAGGACGCTGCTATGGGCGCGGGCCGACAGGCCGTAGGCGCCGACCGGATCGGATTCCTGATAGTTCATGCGGCCGGGGTCGGTCAGGACTTCGAGGCCACGCCAGAAGAGGGAACAGGATCCGATGTCGCAATGGCCGTGTGACGCAAAAGGCGGAGCGCCGTTCGGCTCCACGTGCCACAGGATTGTCAGCTCCTTCCAGTCCAGGCGATACCAGCCGCTGGCGGGAAAACTCTGAAAGGAAGGATCGGACGTCTTCGGCGCGCCGTTCCCGGCGGAGTCCGTCGTACCAAAGAGCCGAGCCCAGCCCTTGAGCTCTGCCGGCCTCGGCGCCTGGGGGGGAGAGAGCCGGGCGGCTTCACCCGACCATGGCAAGTCCTGCAGCCACTGCCATGGACAATCCGGCGAAATGTCCCCGATCGTGGGCATGGACCAGGCGCGCGTCCGATCGTGGCACACCAAAAAATACCAGCACCGCCGGACCATCGAGGCAGCAACGGGCTCGATGATCTCGCGGATCCGGCTGTCCTCCCCGCGCCGTGCGATCCAGAGCATCTCGAGCAGCCAGCGAGTCACAAGAAAATGGTAATGACTCGACCCTTCACGCAGGAACCCTTCGGACGTCACCAGCCGCGGGAGATCGTTGCGCAGCATGGCAGCGGCAAGGTCCACGAAGGAAGGCTGACGGAGCACGTGGCCGGCCAAAGACAGGGCCCGCGCATTGTTGATGACGTGATTGGTTGACTCGCCGCCTTCGACGTATTCCAGATGCCCGGTAAGGCCTGCGGCCATCACCAGCAGAGAACGAGCGAGGTCTTCCGGCACTTCCTGCTCCGTTTGGTCCTTCGCCAGGACCAGAAAGAGCAAGGCGTTCGAGATGCGCTCACTGGTGGTGTAGGGATCCCACGGCAACCCTTGCCCGCTCTCCCCCTTCCGCTCGATCCAGCTCCGCATCAGTCCAATGCCCCACGATCGGATCCCTGGAGACGGTTCGGCCAGCGCGCTCAGGAGCCAGCCCCATCGGTGCAAGGAGGCAGTTTGCTCCGGATCGTCGAAGTTCATCTCCCACGGCGGCTGTCCGTTCACCTCAAGATGACCCGTAGCCAGCTTGAGGCGTACGCTTCCCCCGCCGGCGAACGTTTGCTCATATGGCACGACGGGCCGCGCAGCCGGAATGGAAGGCGTGTCATGCCGAAGGACATCCTTTACGGATTGAGGATAGGAGGCATGAGAGGAACGGGGAGACGCGCAGAGCATCACCCAGACTCTCCGGACGATGTGCCCCGAGAGAGCCAGGGCAAAGGCCGGACCCCGGCATTGCCGAATGAGGTTGCTCCACTCCCTATCCATGTGTGGACACCTGCTCGCGTCCAGTTTGGAGATACCGGCTGCACTCCCGGGCAATCCGTTCGGCCGCCCCGCCGTCGCCCGGCCAGAAGAGCCGTGTCAAGGCAAGCTGCTGGATCTCCTGACTGGGAGAAAACCTTGTCCGATCCGCCTGGAACTCTGTGATCGCCTGACGCAGGTCGGCCACCGACCCGAACCGGGGGATGGGCACGGCTTCACTGAGCGCCGAGCCGTTGAAGTGCAGGGGCAGCCATTGCCAGACAGGCTTGCCCTGCAACAGGGCCTCCTCGGCCACGGTCGAGTAGGTAAAGAGAATGATATCCGCCTGCTCGAGATCCTCCTGCAACGACCCATGGGTCACGTCAATCCGGCCGCGGCAGACCTCGAAGCGGGGGTGCTGATCCACCCGGCTGAACGGATGGTTGCGCAGCGACAGCTTGACGGTGTCCAGGCCCTCTGTCGCGGCGCAGGCCGCTTCCACCATGTCGATTTCGACGCCCACATCCAGGCTGGCGATGATCAGCACACGGACAAGGCCGGCGACGGAACGGCTCAGAGCATCAACCGAGGATACGGCTGCCGGACGGACATGGTCGTAGCGCGGCGAGCCGGTGAGGACAACCCGATCCTTTTCATATCCGCATTCCAGGAACAGCTCCTGGGCCAGCGTGCCCATTGCGAAGACGGTATCCGGGTGCGGGACCGCGCAGCGGTCAGGCTCGCCCTTGAATTCCAGCGATGGATGGAGAAACAGGAACGTCTTTTCGTGAGCCCAGCTGCAATGCTGCACCGCCAGGCGAGCGCAGCCGTCTCCCCCCCGCCGCACGCCCTCGTAATGCGCGCGCGCATAAAGAAAGTGCTCAAGAAAGCTCAGGGTCACTTTGGGCTGGTATTTCCGACAGGCCTTCTCGGTTGCCAGGGCGACAAGCGAATGGTGCGGAAGATGCGCATTTAGAAACCCGAGCCGGAGCTGCCGCGAAAAGAGCGGATAGCAGTCGATGGATCGATGGACGAACAGCGCCCTGAACGGCGCGGTCCTCCGGAATCTCCGGAACGTCCGGACGGCACTGAAGTCGAGCACGGCTTTGAGGATCTCGGATGGACGCAGGAACCGCTGAATGAGCACGACGTCCTTCCGATTGGCCAGCGGCGCCAGCATCGCCTTCACGCGGCGAGGACCTTTCCCCGGCTCCGTCAGCGGATCGAACCAGGCAAACCAGCCCAGCGCCGTCGCTCCCTGCTGCCGCAGCCGCTCCGGCAACAACCGGAGATAGCGATCGGTGAGTGACTGACTGCCCGGCTCATGCCAGACGCTCCAATCCCAGAAGCCGGACAGGACGACGTCCAGGGGACCGGCCGGGCAAGGGACCAGGCGCCGGATGGCCAGCCAGTGCCGCAAGGATCTGAACAGGTAGAGGGTCCGCGAGCCCAGCCCTTGGAGCCAGACCGGCCTGCGGCTTGCGGGTCTCGAGCCGTCCACGACCACGTGGAACCGGCTCCGGAGCGCAGCGGCCACTTCCGCCGGCGCACCGACCAGAACCAGTCTGTGAATCTTATGCCGATCGGCGACCGCCTCGATGGTGTGCACGGCCAGGATCCAGTTAAAGGTTGGATCGCCTTCGCTATCCCGGAAGGAGACCGGGTGATACCACCAGGAGCTTGTCTGCCCTGCGGAAGCGAGGGCCTGACGCAGCGTCCGCCCGGTTTCGTCCTGGCAGGCGCCCAGGCGCGCCACGCAGTCCACGTACCATCGTCCCGCCTCGGCCCGTATCCCGCGTGACGCCTCCCGTGCGCGGACCAGCGTCCCGGCAAATTGCGCCGGCAACGCTTCTTCGTCGGAGGGCGGCAGGAAGCTGAGCAGAACTCCTCCCGCTTCCGGAAGCGTGAGTGGCTTCTTCCAGCACACCCACAGGACCGAACGGCTGAATGATTCTGGATTCACAGTGGTGGCTCGAACCAATTAGTTTAGAGTCTATTCTCCGCAGCCAATTCCACTTGGTTAATAGCTTGGGCGTTCTTCATCACACATATGACTCCGGCGAGCCTTCTTGAGTCTAGCTCCACTAGTAGAGCCAGGCGGCTTCATTCACCTCGGCCTTTACCACCGTTGCTGAAGGAAACCGCTCCTTGAATTATTCGAGCCGTTTAGACAGGAGTATCGCGCGAGCATTCTGAGGTCAGAAAGGATAGCGGTTGAGAAACGTGCCTTCGATGTATATAGAGACCTGAATCGGCATATCTTTGATGAAATGAACTAAGACCTGGTTTCGCGATCAGGTACTTCCCTGGTTTTTTGTGGTTTTTGCCCAAAAACAGCAGGGGTCGCTGGCATTGAGCTGCGTATGTTATGAGCCTATGCGGAAGTGACAGTGACCATAGATTGCGGGCTGCTGCGCAAGCTCCCTGACAGCAAGGTCTAAAGTCTGTTGACTTCACGCGTACACTGATCTCCATCACCACAGAGGATAGATATCAGGTTGATCAGTTTCGTTCTGGACCGGCTTCGTCACCGCCTCAAGTCCTTCGTTCTTCCCCTTGCTCGGGTCGGGCCATTGTCGATAGCCTCGGGCAAACCGTCTCAGCACAGTCAGGAGAACCATATTCCGTCCCAAAGCCTGTAATGTCTGTACCAATGGCCTCTCTCGCTGCAGCGTATTGGTATAGTGCTGTGTTAGGGCTGACAAATGTGGCATGCTATGGCAAAATTGCTGATCCACATCATTACACCCGCTCAGGGAGATAAGATAATCAGGCGGCATTTCTGGATTGAGTTTTTGAAGAACGATGATCAGTTCCTGAAAAGAGGTGGCTGCCAGAAACGCATAATTGACTACCTCCCACCGGTGTGTGTTCCGGCAATCCAGTGCATTCAGGTAGTATTCTAATCTGCCGGCAATGGTGGCTTCATCAGAAGTGGCTCCATAGCCGTAGGGAACCGACCCGCCAGTGACCACCACGCGCTTGATCATGGCTGGGGGTAGATACTGCCTGGAGCGCGATCCTGTCGAGCGAGTTCCATTACTCGTGATTGTGGCCACGCGAAGGTTCTGGTCCGGTATCGGCACGAGTCCGATGTGCCATTGGAGGTACTGTCTGAGAATCAACTTGGACGTGATAAGTTTGCGCCATGGAATCCGAAACCCGAATAAGGCCTCGATTTCACCCTTCGATTTTCCCGAGGCTGAGGCGTAGAGTTCAAACAATTCATCGAAAGAACGGGCACCGGCTCGCGCAACCCGTTGGTGAATTTCTGTGATCGCCTGAACCGCCTCGCTGTTCAAGAGAAATAGCCCATAGAGCACCCGCAGCCGCAATGGGACCCGGCGCCATCGTTGGAGTCGCACGCCGGACTCCAGCAGGATTAAACACGCCACTGCTCCCAGGATGAGACCGAACACAAGGCTCATCGAATGTCCGTCCCAGGAAGTATCCCATCTCGATTGAGAATATCCTCCGCAATCCGCTGGGCGATGACATCATAGCCAAGGTCAGAACAATGCGCCTGATCAATATAGACATCGGAGCGCCACTGGTCGAATACCGCTGTCAAGTCGTAAAATCCCTCGCCACTACGTTGCTTAAAATCAGCCGCCACACGACGATAGAACTCATGCATCGCGTCCTCTTCGCTTATCCCTTCGGTTGTCACACGTCTGCGCAAATGCGCCAGCGCAGCCACGTCACTCCGCGACATAGGTCGAGAGCCAAACCCGTTAAACGGCTGCAAATACGTGATCGCTTCCGCTCCGATCGTCCTGGCATACCCGTGCAAGAGCATATGATTTCGCATGAAACCCCTCTCGCAAAGCCCGACATCGAAGGGCGGATAGGAGTCGAGCGGATAAAGAGAAGGGTCCTGCAGACAGATGCGCAAAGCAAACTTCAACCGCTCCCAACGATTGCGGAGGTTCAGAATGTCATAGATCTCTGAAAAGATGCGCGCGATCATTCTGCAGAATCGTGCTAGGGCCTGCCCTTACGTTCGTTCGCCCTAATTGCCACTGACTTGAGCCCTCTTGCAATCCAGCCAGCCAAGACTTTTATTCTTACCGGAACTGTCATCGAACGGCTTTGGCCAAACCTTTATTGAGCAGCCAGGTATAGACCAGGTGATCGACGATCATGTGAATATCTTCCACCGGACCATACTCGCCTTTCTCGGTTTCGACATGGATCACGACATCGCAGAGTGTCTTGAGTTTGCCGCCGTCGAATCCCACAAGACCGATCACCGTCCCGCCCCGTTGCTTCACCCATTCGGCGGCCGCCAGCAGGTTCGGTGAATTGCCGCTTGCCGAGATCGCCACCAGCTTGTCGCCAGGCCGGTAGTGGATCCTGAGCTGGTACAGGAACAGGTTGTCATAGCCGCTGTCGTTGCCGATCGCCGTCATCGCCGCGACATTGTCAGTGAGCGCCAGAGCCCGCAGCGGCTTTCCGGTTTCAGACGCACGCGTTCCCACTCCCAGGTCGTTCGCCATGTGAGAAGCCGTGGCGGCGGACCCCCCATTTCCGATGAAGAAAACTGTCTGCTGACGCTCACGGGCCTGCTCGAGCTCTTCGACCAGGCGGCCCACGGCCTTGGCATCGAGCCGCGAGAGCAGGCCGGAGAGATACCGACCATAGGCTTCGGAGAATTCGATTACATCGTTCGATTGCTCAAGAATGCGTGCAAGCGTATCCATTGTCCTCCTCACTCAGGCTTTGGGGTGCCGTGCAAGACGCCTCCTACGGTTAACTTCGGGGAAGAAAAAGACTGCGGGGTCGCCTATCCTTTATCTTCTCTCGAACCAATTTGTTTTATCGGGACACCGGCGTAAATGAAATACGGCTCCGTCTTCGTCTTGCGGCTAACAACGGCATTGGCGCCAATGACACAGCCATTCTGAATCTCTCCGCCTGCGCAGATCATGGCCCCCTTTCCTATCCAGACGTCAGCACCTATCTTGATATCTTGAATGGTATTGGGCTGCAGACGGATGAGTTGCTCGACCTTCATGCCATGATTGCTCGCTCTGATAGTAACGCCCTCTGCTATTTTCGTATCGTGACCTATTTCAACGGAGCCGCGATCTGAGCCAATGATGCAACCGCTTCCGATAAACACGTTATTCCCTATGGTGATGTTCCCGCCTTTGTAGCAAACCAGATCGACATAGGAACCGAGGGTCACATTATCGCCAATCTGGATATAGCCGGAATTAATGACTCGTATCCCTTCTCTGGCAGTGGGAGAACTCCCGAGCCGATTCACTTTTCGAAGCTCTCTAGAAACCGCGTATCGGATCCCTAGAGTACGGACAAGAAAGCATACTGGCCCCAAAACCACAGTGGCTGCCTTTATCAAACGCTGACGCATTTTAAAGACCTGGGCTGCTATTCGCCTCAGATCATCCCTTTGCCCTGCATGACTCTTCGCGCCTCATGCAGGTCGGAGAGCGTATCTACGCTAATGGTGGAATGCTCGGTCTCCACTATTTTCACCCGATGTCCGTTCTCCAGGGCGCGCAGCAATTCCACGCCTTCAATCATTTCAAGCGGCGTCTGATCCATTTTTGTGAAATCCAGAAGGAATTGTTTCTTGAATGCGTATAAGCCGACCTGCTTGTACACCACATACCCGCCCCTTCGAGTCTTGGGGTATGGGATAGGGGCGCGCGTCAAAAAGAGAGCAAAATCATGCTTGTCCTTGACGACCTTCACGACGGTATTGTCGATCACATCGCCGATGTCCTGAATTCTCGTTACCATCGTTGTCACATCGGGCATCGAATCGCAAAGATGTGGCCTGATTATCTGTTCGACCATCTCCGCCTGCATGAGAGGCTCGTCGCCCTGTACGTTGACGATAATATCGGCGTCAAGTGAACCCGCCGCTTCAGCAACACGGTCCGTTCCGGTCTGATGTTTATCGGATGTCATCACCACATTGCCCCCGAATGCCTTGACGGCGCGTGCAATCCTTTCATCATCGGTTGCAACGGCGAGATAGTCTATCAACGGGCACAGCTGCACATGCTTGTAAACATGATAGATCATCGGCTTGCCGCCGATATCAGCAAGCGGCTTGCCTTCGAAGCGGGTGGAATGATATCTCGCCGGGATGATTGCCGCTATTTTCGGACGCTTCTTCACAGGCACACTCCTCTCCAGCGAAATGTCAGACCGCTCTGCTCAATGATTCAATGAACGGGAGAAATTCACGAAGCGACTTGACCGCGTAGACCCGCCCCTGTCTTTCGGCATCACGAATCAGATCGCTTGAAGTCTGATGGTCGCTCTCATGCTGGATAACGACCAGATTCAGACCGGCGTCGAGGGCGGAAACCCATCCGCTTGGGGCATCCTCAAAGGCGATGCACTGAGACGGGTCCAGGGCCAGCTTCTGGCAGGCAAGCTGGTACAGCATAGGGTGCGGTTTCTTTTGCAACCGGGGTTCCCATGCTGTGTTGGCGGCAACGCCTTCCCATCGAAAAAAGAACCCGTCTGGATCCGAGGCATATTGAGGCAGCCCTATCCGATCGAAGACATTCCGGAAAAGAATGTCCGTGAAGCATTTTTCCGAGGAGGATACATATGCGAACCGGACCTGGTCACAACCTCTCAGCCCATCGAGAACGCCGAATAATTCGGCAACGCCGTCACAAAGATCGAATGTTCCGCGTGAAAGAATCCTGAGGTACTCGTCACGCCTCTCTGCAACAAGCTCCTCGACGCTGGAGGACAGAGCATATTTCCTCTTCATCCTTTCCAGAATATCGAACAGATTGATTCCTGGAAATCTCTCGCCGCCTTCCATGACGACGCCCCGGTTCGCCAGCAGGCTTTGGTATGCCAGATGGATCTCGCGGGTGTTGTCGATCAACAGCCCGTCTACGTCAAACAGAAGACCCACTGGATGATCGGGGCGGAGTGACTTGAAAAGATGTCTCAGCATAAAGGCCTAGAAATATGGGTGATTGATTAACTAAAATCGAAGACGATTGGCCAGATTCTTGATGCCTGCTCCAGCCCGGGTGGGTGCACCGAGGCACTTCTTGCATGCTTCGAAGTGCAACCTGCCCGTTGTGTGGAGACCGTCAAGAATAGATTGGTTTTTCGAGAGAATCGAAATGAGATCTTCGGAAAAGATATTGCCTAGCCCTGTGAACCCCTGATAGTCGAGACAGCAGCAAGTAACGGTGCCATCAACGAGTATCCCGATGATATCTGTTCCGCATAAAGCCCGCTCCACCGGGTAATTTGTCGAGATTCTTCGACCATTAATAAACCGCTTATAGGTGATGCAGTTGTTCTCCCTCAAGACATAGGCATTTTCCCATCCAGAGGAATACCCTCTTCCCGAATAGTAGTTTTGAATGCATTCATCCAAGTGTTTTTCTGAGTATTTGAATGACCGAGAGTGTCTTTCAATTTGGTTCAGGAACCTAATAAGATGGGGCCTCAACGTTTTTGGCGTCTCGTCATTGATAGTAGGATCACCCCGCTCAGATACTCCAATAACCTGTGCCAAATAGCGAATCTTTCCTTCCAGCCGATAGTAACGGTCCTCATTGACCGCAATGTCAGTTCTTATCTCTTCAATAATTGTTTGACCATAATCAAGAAGTCGCCCCAGGCATCTCGCGACACGCTCGATATATACCTCAAAGGACAGATCTACTCCCCTCGTCGCTGCATGATTATCAGGGTTCAGAGTCTGGGCTGAAATGCGCAGAATGTTTGGAGGATGCTGCAGCAACAAATCAATATTGCGATCCGTGAGCAACATCCCATTGGTAATCAGTTGTGTTCTCAGGCCTAGCTCTCTGGATCTCTTGATACATTCCCAGATCCCCGTAAATAGTAACGGTTCTCCGTATTGATGGAAGGCTACAAAATCAATCCCGTCTATTTTCGCAAGTCGCTCGAGAATTGAGAACACATCTTTGTCCTCCAAATCCTTCATCGGAGCTTCCCGGATCGGCAAGGGACAAAAAGAACATGCCATGTTGCAGCGATTCGTGACTTCCAATTGGACGATTCGGTAACCAAAATCCTTTAAGTTGGGCACTTAAGCTCCGTTCAACACGGGAAATAGCGATGCATCCACCGCAGGAAGGCATGGGTGCGGAACCAGACGAAGGCCTGATGCGGCGCCCTGGCGGCGCAGTCGGCATCGAACCGGTCTGCAAGATCGTCCACCCACAGCCCCACGGATCGCAGACTTGGATCGCGCAGCATGTCGCGCAGGACCGGCGCCAGCTTGTCGTAGACCACGTAGGCATCGCTGCCCGGCCGGCGCATCTTGACCCGGCATTCGTTGATCTCAGGTGGCAGGACCCCGGCCATCGCGGCACGCAGCGGATACTTGTTCACGCCGCCGCGCATGTACATGTCGCCCGGGAACCCGTAGCAGAACTCCACCATGACATGATCCAGGAACGGCACCCGGACCTCCACGCCGTGCGCCATGCCGTTGCGGTCCTCGATCTTGAGGACATGGGGCATGTCCAGCCGGAAGCGATCGAGCATCTCCCGCATCAGGTCCATGCCTTTTTCGCCGACGACTTCCGGGTGGTCGAAGAGCGGAAAGGCCACGGCGTCGTCCACCGGATCGCGAACCAGGTCGTAGCCGAAGCGATGCTCCTGCATGGTGCGTGCGCCGAGGCGGGTGCGCAGGAAGGCCGCGGCCGCGGCCAGCATCTGCGGCGGCGTCTGTCCGGTGAGCTCGCCGGCGCCTTCCAGGAATGCCGCGACCGCATCCAGCCGGCCGAGCTCGAGCATGGAGGCCAGGTACATCGGCGCATAGCGTGCATAGCCGCCCAGGATCTCGTCGCCCCCCTCTCCGGAAAGCAGCACCTTGTACCCGGCCTTCCCCGCCGCCTTCCGCAACAGATATTGATAGACATGGTTCACCTTGGGCGGCGGCTCGTCGTGAAAGCCGATCATTTCATCAAGGACCGACTCGTAGTCGATCGAGCCCGGATCGACGTAGGTGTGTCCGATCCCGGCGTGGCGCACGGTGGCGTCGATCCAGAAGGACTCGTCGGGGGTATCCGGCGGACAGATCGAAAAGCCATGCACCTTGTCCCGCATGCCGGCCTCCCTGGCGGTCAGGCAGGCCATGGAGCTGGAATCCACGCCGCCGCTCAAGGCGATCGCGATCGGGACATCGCTTTGCAGATGGCGCCGCATGGTGTCGCCAAAGACCTCGGCCAGCTCCTCGGGCGTTCGCTTCTCGTCAACGTGCACCTGGAGGGACCAGAAGCGCCGCGACCGCACGTGGCCGTTGGATACGACATGGACCGTGCCAGGCGGCACCGCCCGGATGGATTCGAAAAAGGTCCGGTCGGTAAAATCGAGCCAGCCCCGACTGAGATAGCGGGTCGCCGTCAGCCGGTCCAATTTAGCGGCCGTCCGGTCAAGCGCCAGGATGGCTTTGATCTCGGAAGACAGGATCAGCCGGCTTCCGTCTTCATAGCAATAGAGCGGTTTCAGCCCGATGCGGTCGCGGCTGAACAGGAGGGACTGCGTACGGGCATCCCAGATGATGACCGCCCACATGCCGCGCAGCCGTTCGAAACAGTCTTCGCCCCAGACCAGATAGGACGCAAGCAGGACCTCCGTATCGCTTGTCGAAGAGAATTCGTGTCCTTGCCCCTGGAGCTCCTGTCTCAGCTCCCGATAGTTGTAAATCTGCCCGTTGAACACCAGCGCCACCCGTTTATCGCGACTCAGCATGGGCTGATGTCCCGCTGGGGAGAGATCAAGAATGGAAAGCCGCCGGTGGCCCAGGAATATGCCGCCCTCGGCAAACAGGCCTTCGTCGTCGGGGCCGCGGTGCGCCATGGTGCGCAGCGCCTCCAGGCCCTGGGCACCGGCCGGCGTCGCGCTGTCACGGCTATAGACGGCCACTATTCCGCACATAGCTGCATGGAGGCGGTTTGGGATGGCTGGGACACGATCGGCGGAAGTCCGAGCTCGGCCCGGAATTGATTGAAGAAATGCCCCTGGCGATTGATCAACCCATCGTAGTCGGCGAAGCGATAGCGATAGCTGCCGTCTTCGATCCCCCGAATGCGGTGGGCCAGCTCGTCCGGCGAGTTTTCGCAAAACTCCGGGAAGTCCCTGAAATACAGCGAGCGTCTCCCATCGCAATCCATCACGAAGGCATACAGGCCGAATTGAATGGCCTCGACGGCAATGGTGGATGGATCGGTAATGAGATAGCGAGCCCGCAGGAACAGTTCATAAATACTCTCGTCCGTCGCGACAACGTTGGCATGACGTTTGGCGATCTGGCCGAATTGCTCCACCAAAAAAGAATCCCGGAAGAACCGCTTGACCTGCAGAATGATCCGGCGATCGGTGAAAGCCGTGGCCAGGGCATCCAGGATGTGCAGGAGCGGCTCGCTTCCCTCCTGCGGCTTGACCTGAAAGATGATGTCATGGGGCCGCGGCGCGGACAGCCGGGCCTCGAACTCCCGCGTCAGCCCGAGACTGCCGGACGCCACCACCTTCATCCATGGCGCCCAGCGGTCACTATAGTGGCGCAAGATGCCCAAACCCTGGACCATATAGGTATCGCAGTCGATATATCGCCAGATCCCGACCAGGTTGCAGGAGACCGGAAGACCGTGCGAGACACCGATCGTTTTCCCCTCCACGCGACGCAATTCCTGGCTTCGCAAAATATGTTCCGCCCCATAATCATCGCGGACCCAGAAGTGGCGAAACCGGTACCGCGTGAGCATCTGGCGGATCTTCAGCCTGCGCAACGGCAGCAGGCAGGTCTGTAGAACAAGCGCCGGTATCAAGTCGCGCACCACGAGCCAGATGCGTTGAGTCCGGCCCCATGCCTCGCGCCATTCGGCCCATGCCCTGACAATTGACCATGCTCCCTCACCCGGCACAGTGCAGGGGAATCCGGATATCTGATTGGCGCGCGCCCGGCGCTGTTGTCTGGTTCTGAAGACAACCATGACGTCGTGCCCTTCTGCGGCGACTTCGCGCCAAACCGAGGCATCGCGGGGATTTCCGCTGTAATCACTCCCCAGAAACACGTCGCGGCAGGCAGGGGGAGCGATCCGCACGGAACGCAATGCCTGAACCAGCATCAGGGCAAGCGCGGCGACATGAATCAAGACATTGACGAACCGGCCGGGAACAACAGGGGCCACGCTTGGCAGGGAAGGATCGGTCCCGTAGATTTCGCGATAGGCGCCGGACACCACGGGGTCGAGCCCAACGAAGACGGCTTCGCGGGAATCGTAGTGCATGGAGAACCACCGTGTGAACCAGATCGCATCGAGGTAGCGATAGAACAAAATGGAGGCGGCATGCCGCACAGGCATGGCATCGTCATGCAGCGACAGGTCAAGATAATCGTGTCCGATGTACCGGTCCAGCCATGGTTCGGCCAGACGATAGGGGTCATCATGATGGCGCGGGACACGCAGCTCCTTGTACCGTTCCAAGCGGAGATCGAAATTCAGGACCTCGAAGATGGGCAGGTATTTCCCAAGCCAGACAACCATCCGGCTCAGGAATCCCGCAGTTGCGGCGAACGTCGTCGGCACGGGGATGCAGCAGACACGGTGGCCTCTCAGCGCCAGCCATACCGCGCGCCAGAGCGTCCGTTCATTGAGAAAGACCAGGCAGGCCTGCTGTGCCATGCTCTTCACGCTATGCTGCCGGGATTCTCCGCCCATAGCTGGGATAGAGATCGGTTTTTTCACCACGGATGAACAATCGGTACCAAATCTCCGTGACGATCAGCTTCCAGATGAAATAGGAATTCCCCAATTCAGGCTGATTGAGATACCATCTAAATAGTTTCAGCACCTTCGCTTGATCGACGTATCCGGCGGCGGCCAGCCGGCTGTTCTCAATCAAATCTTCGATCGCCGGACGAAAGAGCCCGCGAATCAGCTCCCGCTGCGGGGTATTCATCTTCATTCTTGGGAATGGCGCCGCGTTGAAACGCGCGAGAAGCGCCACCAGGAGCGATTTCGGCTGATCGTTGAAAAAGAGGCAATCGTCCGCGAGACCCAGACAGAACTCGACGGTCTTTCGTTCGACAAAGGGTTGGAGACATTCCAGACCGAAGGCATTGCCCAGCGCCGAATGATCAAAGGCGATGTGCGGCGTGCGCTTCACAAAAACCTGTTCGAGCAGGTGCCGCTTCAAGGAGGATGCGGCGGTCAGGCCCAGCGAATAGAATTGAATGTCCCAGGCGCTGTGGGCGGACCGGAAGTCCTCGGTCAGGTAGTCCGTTTTCGCCAGTATCTCGCCGCTGCCGGCATGTATTCCGCGGTCGTCGGCCATCATCCTGTCGATCGCCGCCTGTGTGGCCGACACCCAGATGTAGTCTCCGGTTCCGGCGATCAGCGCATCGGCTCCCAGATTAGCGGCCTGACGGTAGACCTTGTACTCGCCCATCGAGGCCAGGCCGTTGATCGGCATGCCGATCGCCCCGATGGCATCCGAGAGAGAGGCCAGCACGTCGTCGTAGCTGACGATCTTCATGTTCTCCGCCGTCAACGGACGGAGTTGCTCGAGGAGCCGGTATTCGTCGTAATCGAGATGGTCGAAGGCGTGCGTCAGGGACCGCAGCCGTCCCACGTGCTTCTCGAGAATGTAATAGAACAGGTTGGAATCGGTCCCGCAGGTCAGCGTGGCCACGGGACGCTGCCTCACGGAGAGTGCGGCCTTGAAGTAGCCGGCCAGATTGGCTTCAACGGCATCCAGGGCCTCTTCCCACGACAGGCGCATCGCATTGATCTGCGGCCGCCAGTAATGGCTCAGGCTCATGGTGGTTGCGCCGTGACCGAAGCGGAGCTCCAGCCGCTCGCAGGCTTTCAGCTTGGTGATTCCCCGGAAGAGCGTGCTGCGATTGACGTTGAGATAGCCGTGCTCGAGATAGCCGAACAACGATTGCTCGTCGACCTCCCGCTCTCCGGTCAGCTCCAGCATCCATGGCAGATCGTTGGCGACGATCCATTGGTCGTCCTTGTGCCAGTAAAAGACATTCCGGCTTTCGCAGGCATCGGCGTAGATCTCCAGCCTGGAGTCTCTGACGTTCAGCCTCAGGTAGGCGAAGTTCCCGTACCCGTCAACCGACGGATCCGGCGTTCCGGCGCATGCCACTGGACGCATGCCGGCATCGAGCATGAATCCCTCGAGCAGATGCTGGGCGCCGTCTTCGCTCACCCACTGGCTGGTCGGTTCTCCGATCAGCCAGACCAGGCCCGGCATCAACTCCTTTGCCGCAAGGGCGTGCCGGAACGACGGCGCCGCGCCGGCGACCACGGCCCACCGGCGGCCCCGGGAAGGCTTACTTGATAGCCAGGAATCCTTCAAAACAGACCCATTTCATCACCGTCATGATGTCCACGAAGCCGGCGCGCTTGAGCAGATCGATGTTCCCCTGGGTCGAGAACGGCTCGAGGACGCCCTTCAAACTCCTGGACTTGGACACGATCTCGTCGGCGTTGTACCCCTGGTCGAGCTTGTAGTCGGTGTAGATGGCCGTCATCATGTCCTGGAACCGCGCGTCCGCACCCCGCACCTTCTCGAAGAGCAGAAAGGCTCCGCCCCAGTTCAGCGACTGATAGATTTTGTCGATGAGCTTCTGCCGCCGCTTGGGCGGGACGAACTGCACGGTGTAGTAGGCGACGATCAGATCCGCCGGCTCGTACTCGTGCAGGCTGGCGTCGTCCACGATGAGCTTGACGTTGGGCCGGTCGCCGATCTCGCGCTGCGCCTGCTCGATCATCTTGGGTTCCAGATCGATGCCGATGAAGCGCGCCTTCTTATGGCTGTGACGGGCCGCCAGCTTCCCGGTCAAGGCTCCGGTCGAGACGCCCAACTCGTAGCAGACCGACTGGTCCTGAATGAAAAAGTCCGACACCTTGCAGACGAGATCATGGCCCTGCTCGTAGAGCGGAACCGAGCGCCGGACGTGCTCGCCGAACGATTTCGCGACCTCGCCGCCGAATGTCCAGGAGGCGTTCTTGGCTTCGATCGATTCCCCCACCTTCCTGAGCGGCTCAACTTTTGGCTTCATGTCGCAGTCTCCTTCTCAGTTCGCGATCCCGTGATCGGCGGCTTCGCGGGTCACCAGTCTGGCTTCCACCAATGCGCGCCGGACCGCTTCTTCAATGGACGAGTAGCCATAGAGCAGCGGGTACGGGAAGCGCCCGCTGCGGATCTCCTCGGCCATTCGATCGAGTTTCCCGTCGCACTCCTTCTCCAGCTCCAGGAACCGGCCCGCCCGCTCGACCGCCTTGGCATGGTGATCCCGCAGGTAGGTCTTAAGCTCCTTGGGCGTATCCCGCATGCCGGACTCGATCGCCTCCTCCACACGATCGAGCGATGGCTTTCCGGTTTTCCAGCCGATCAGATAGCGATCGCCTGTCCGCCCCTCCACCTGGGTGTCGGTGTAGTCCACCACCTCGAAGCCGTAGCGGATCAAGGCCAGCTTGTGGGTGCGTCCGCAAAAGAACCGGTAATGGTTCCGATTGTAGTATTCCCAGATAACCCCCCATGGCCGGTTGTGGCGCATGCGGATAAAGACGTGCCCGCCCATCCGGATGCAGCGGTTGAGCTCGCTCATGGCCGCATGAAAGTCGTGCACATGCTCAAGCGCGCCCAGCGAGATGACGAGGTCGAAGGAGTCATCCTTGCAAGGCAGCTCCTCCGCAAAACCGTACCGCACCGGCAGTTTCAGCGTCTGCCTGCCGAATTCCACCGAGGCCTCTTCCGGATCGATCCCCTCGATTTCCCATCCGGCGTCACGGAAGGGAATCATGGTGGCTCCATAGGCGCATCCCAGGTCCAACATGCGTCCCGACGCGATGCCTTTCTGAGCCAGATACTCGCAGCACCGCCGACCCCGTTCCGCCTGGCGATCCACGAGCTCCTGGGGGGGATTGCCGCCGCCCAGGTAGGCTACGTTGTCCTTGTAAAAGTCCCGGTAGTAATCGGCGTAGAACTGCTTTTCGAACCGCGGATTCATCATGACGTGCCCGCAGTGCCGGCACTGTCTGATATTGATCGGCCCGTACTGTCCCGTCTTGCCGATCTTGCCTTTGTTGAGCAGCGGCTCGAAGTCGTCGCGGTCACAGATCTCGCACCGGAGATGAATCTGCTTGTACGAGCGGCCGGTCATTCCGATCCGCTTGAGGTATTCGGAGTCGATGTCCCTGGATTCCATCTTAGACGTACGCCCGATCCCGCAGCGCTTCCATCATCTGTTCGTAGGAGTGGTAGACCACGGGGCGGCCGTTCACCAGCTCGACGATGCAGTCGAACCCTTGGAAGGTCGTCACCCGGTGGGTCACGGCCAGCACGGTCATCTCCCTGCCGAGGCCGCCGATGGCCTGCATCACGCTGCGCTCGGTCTCGTGGTCGAGCGCATTGGTCGCCTCGTCCAGGACCAGGACAGAGGCCTGCTTGTACAAGGCGCGCGCGATCCCGATGCGCTGGCTCTGCCCGCCGGACAGGACGATGCCCCGCTCCCCGGCCCTGACCCGGTAGCCATCGGGCTGACTCTCGATATAGTCGGCGATCTGCGCGAGCGCGGCGGCCCGCCGGACGCGCTCCCAATCGATCGAAGCGACCGGAACGCCGAAGGCGATGTTCTCGCCGATCGAGGTGTCGGCCAAGTAAATGTGCTGCGGCACGTGAGCGATTGTCCGCTGCCAGGCGCGCATGCGCCCGCCTTCGAGCGGCTGGCCATCCACGAGCAGGCGGCCGGTCGTCGGCTCCAGCAGCCCCATCAGGAGGTCGAGCAGCGTGCTCTTGCCGCTGCCGGTGCCGCCGATGAACCCAATGCGCTTCCCCTTGATGATCGTGAGCTCGAGCCCGTCGATCACCCATGGCCCACTCGTGTTGTATTTGAACCGCATGCTTTCCACGCGGATGTCCCGGTCCCAGCGAAGCGGGGCAGGAACCGGCATGAGGGCTTCCGGGGGAAGCGGACGCTCCAGCATGGTGAGCACATCGTTCGCGGAGGTTTGACTGCCGCTGATGATCGCCCAGGAAGCATAGGCCTGCTGAAGGATCGGCAGGAGCCGCTGTGCGCCAATGGCCAGGGCCCCCAGCACCGGCAAGGCGGTCCGAAGACCCTGCTCCCGGCCGCTCAGCCAATAGGCGAGGAAGGCGAGCAAGACCATGCCGAAGGCTTCCATCATGAATCGCGGAGCGCCGCCGATGAAGTTGTTGCTCCCCTGCGCGTACCGCACCGGACGATCGGCCTGACGGAATGCCTCGCAGAAGACCGCTTGGGATCCGTCCAGGAGGATGTCGCGGATCCCTCCGAGCCCTTCCTGGATGGTCTTGATGACCTGAGTGTTTCCTTGCACGATTCGCCGGCTGTTGTTCCGCAGCCGGTTGCGAAAGATCATCATGATGGCGGCATAGATCAGGCCGAAGCCCCCCACCGCCGCGATGGCCACGCGCGGATTGACGATCAGCAGGGCCAGGATGATGCCGGCCAGCAGGACCCCCGAGCTGGCCAGGTTCAGAAAGGAGAGGAGCGTCATCGTGGTGCTGCCTACCCGTTTGGTGATGGTCGTGATGACGTCGCTGCTGTTCCCGAGCGCATGAAGCTGGTAGGGCTGGTACATCGTCCGGCGGTAGACTTCGATGCCGAAATCCTCACCCGTTGCGAAGGCCAGGCGGGTGCCGGCCCAGAGAAGGAGCAGACGCACACCGGCGGCAAGCAGGGCGGCGGCCGCAAAAGCCACGGTGATGGCCAACGTCAGTTGCTCCTGCGAGGCAATGCCCAGCGTTTTGGCGATCCAGGCCATGCCCTCATGGCGCAGGACCTGCTCGGGGGCGGACAGTGCTGCGATAAAGGGCACCACCGCGCCGAGACTGATCATTTCCGCGCAGGCCCCGACCAGCATTAAACCGAAGAACAGGACGATCTGGCGCCGCCGCCGTGCACTCAGCTGCCGCCACAAGCGCGGCACGAACCGGATCAGGCTGATGTCTGCGATCATCAGGAGGGTTCCATCAACGCGGCCAGTTTGGCCAGCGACCTGCCCAGGTCGGCGAGCTGCCTGAACTCGGCGGGCAGTGCACTGAGCACGTGGTCTCGAATGACCGGCGACGTCTTGTTCAGCGTGAAATGCTTTTCGATGTAGCGCGCGCCGCGGGCCATGGCCAGGAGGCAGGCCTCGATGCCCAGCAGATGATCGCTGTAGCCGAAATAGCCGCGGGGCTCGAACCGCTCCGGCATGCCCATGAGATCCTGCGGCGAAGTGGGATATTTCGACCGGCACCAGATGTAATGCAGGACTTTGCCGTCCGGCGATCCGAAGGGGAACTCCTTCTTGTCCCACATCCCGAGCGAGATATAGGTTGGCCTGCCTTCAGCCAGGACTTTCTCGCAGAGCTTGGGATTGTCGATCACGGTGCGCGAGGCAATCTTGTAGCGTTCGAGCCGTATGTGGTGCGCGAGTTCCAGCCCCTCTTCGGTGATGATCGAGGCCATCATCTCGACGCCGGCATGATCGCAGGCCTGCTTCAGCTTGACGGCACGCTCCGGCGTGATGTGATTGATTTCGTCGGGTTTGCATCGCCATCCGAACTGAAATTTGGCGATGTCGGCGCCGGCGAGCCTGGCCTGGCGGATCAGCTCGCAGGCCAGGTCGAAATTCCCGTCATGGTTCATGCCGATTTCAGCGACGAGCAGCATGGCGCCCTTTCTAGAGTCCCCAGCCTTCCGCCGCCTCGGTGCCGCGGACGGTGAGGAGCTGCTCCGCCAGCCAGACATCGTACGGCGTATCGAGGCTCAGGCTCGTTTCACGCGTCATGACGATATGGCCGATCCGCGCGCCCAGGAAGGATTGGGGCGTGATGACCCGGCTCCAGGACACATAGACGGTTCCGCTCTCCTCATAGAGCGCCTCCCGTTCCAGCCGCATCTCTCTGCGCTGAAAGAGCGGCTCGAGCCCGTTCAGCCGGTGATGGTATTGCAGCCGGGTGTTTTCGCAGACCCCGATCACGCTGTCCGGGCCGAAGATCAACAGGGTATTGATGGCCTCGTTGATGTGATCCGCGCGCCGCAGCGGCTTGTTGGCATAGAGGAGGCAGATGATGTCCGGCTTGAACCCACGCCTGGCGAGCTCCTCCAGCGTGAACAGGACGGTCGGCTCGATGGGAAAATTCACGCGGGCCAGGGGCTGCGGCCGCATCACGGTCTCCACACCTCTGGATTGTGCGAAGGCTCCGATCGATTCGTCTTCGGTGACAACGACGGTCTTCGTGAGCGCAGGACAGGCCTTCAGCTCGTCCAGCGTGCGCTGCAGGATCGGCACGCCGGCGAGCGGGCGAAGGGCCCACCCCTCCCCGATCGGCGAAGTCTTCCGGACCGGGACGATGGCCAGGACGGACGGCAGCTTGGCGCCATACCGCTCGCGGACACAGCGCTCCTTCAATGTCCGCCGCGCGCGGAGAATCCGCTCAGGATTCGAGCTCAGGCTGACGGGATGGCGGCGATAATAGAAGAGGGGCAGGTTGACGTTATAGACCTTGTACCGGTTGATGAACTTGACCCAGAGGTCGTAGCCGTCCTGGCAGTCCACCGACTCGTCGTAGCCGCCGACCTCCACGAAACACTGCCGGCGGATCATCGTGCCCGCCCCGTGGGCCGGAAGGTCCAGCAGTCCCAGATCGTCCGCGATCTTTTCCCTGCGCACGTGTCCGAGGATCTCGCCGTCCCCCGAGATCAGGAAATAATCCGGGTAGACCAGCCCGACCTTCGGATGGGCATCGAGGACTCCGGACAGCACCAGCAACGCGTTCTCGTCGAAATAGTCGTCGGCGTCCAGCCGGATGACGTAGTCTCCGGCCGCCATGCCGATCGCCGTATTGCAGGACGCCGGCAACCCCCTGGGAGGCTGGTGGACGATCCTAATTCTCGGGTCGGACTCGAACTGCCGAAGGATCTCTTCGGTATCGTCCGTGGAGCCGTCGTTGATGACGATCAGCTCCCAATCGGTCATCGTCTGGTTGAGGACGCTCTTGACCGCCTGGGGCAGATACCGGGCATAGTCCCGGCAGACCGTATAGACCGTTACCTTTGGCATGAGTGGCCGACTTTCAGATTGGTGTTAATGGCGACGGACTTGGGCCGCACCCCGGCATTGAGGGCGGCGAGATCAGGACGCGAGTCGAGCAGGTCGAGGATCTCCTCCGTGGTGATGACCTTTCCCGGACGCGAAAGGCGATCGAACAGCATCTGCAGAAGCCGATAGTCTTCCTCGGTGTCGAGCGTCAGGCGGAAGGACCGGCGGTATCGCTCCTCGACCGGCATCTCGCTGACGCGAAACACGTCCGGGCGGCGCAGGTAGTGCGTCATGTACTCCGTGAAGGACGGGTCCTCCGCCAGCTCATGGGCGGTCTTCAGCGCGCTCACCGACACGACTTCGGTTTCCATCCCCTTGGGAAGCCCCGCATAGGACGTATAGTCGGCGTTCTTCTGGAGGTGATGGGCGACCGCCCGGTCCAGGAATGCCGGATCGATGAGCAGATCGTCGCCGGTAATCCGCACCACGATATCCGCCCGTTCCCGTTCGGCCGCATCCAGGAAGCGCCGCATGACGTCGTCCTCGCTGCCACGGAACCATTTGATGCCCATTTTCTCGGCCGACTCGATCAGGACGGCATCGTCGGCATGCGTGGACGTGCACAGCACGACGGCCGAGGGGGTCTTGGCCAGCTTCACCCGTTCGATCAGATGCTCGATGGCCGGTCTGCCCGCCAGCGGCAGCAAGGCTTTGCGCGCGAGACGCGTGCTATGCATCCGCACGGCGATCAGCGCGGCGGTCTTGAGGCCGAAGTGCTCCAGCGACAGCGGCTCATCGGCTTTTCGCGGCACCTGCAGGGTCCTCCCCGCGATGTCCGAATACTTGAGCGGATGCGCCTTGGACGGGGCGCGCTTGTACGCCACGATGGACGGCTCCACGCGCGTCCCGGCCGGCAACTCCCTTGATGCGACCATGACCTTTTTGACGTCCTGAAGATATTGCAGCTCCCCGCTGCCCAGCTCATAGGAGCGGCCCAGGCTCTTCCCCGATCCACGGAGCAGCTCGACGAGATGCGCCAGCTCCCGCGGCTCGACGGAGGAGAAGTAATCGATGCCCTTGCGCGAGCGGTCCAGCGTCAGATGTTTTTCGATCAGCCGCGCCCCGGCGCCGACCGCCATGACCGGCAGGATCATCGCCCATTCCGAGTCTCCGGCGACGTGATCCGCATAGCCCACCGGAAGCCCAAACTGCTCCGACAGCGTCCTGATACGGTTGAGCTGGGAATCCTCCAGCCGCGTGGGGTAGTTTTGGAATCCGTGCAGCAGCACGATCTGCTCGTTGCCGGCCTGCCGGACCGCCTGCACCGCGTCCCTGATGTCGAGTTGGCGGCTCCCGCCGCAGCTCAGGAAGACCGGCCGCCCGTACGACGCGACCTCGGCGATCAGGCCGAGGTTGATCGTATCGGACGAGTGGATCTTGTAGCCGTCCACCTCCAGACGCCGCATGAGCCTCGCGCTTTCCGCCCCAAACACATCGGCCAGCACGTGCAGACCTTTGCTCTTTGCCAGACGCACCAGGTCCGACCAGGCCGATTCCGGCATCTCCAGCGCCTTGAAGTGCTCGTACCGCGGGTGATAGGGGACGAGCAATTCGTTCGCGGTGAACTTCTGGAACTTGATCGCATCCGCCCCAGCCGCGGCCGCAGCCTCCACGATCGCGCGGGCCGTTTCGACAGAGCCTTCGTGGGCGTTTGCCATCTCGGCGATGACGAACGGCGTGTGACCGCGCTGGATGAGGCTGAAGAGACCTGGGACCGGCATGCTACTCATCAACTGGCTGCTTGGGGTAGGCACAGGAGGCGCACGTGGCGATCTTCTTGTAGTCTCCCCTCGCATGCGCTTCCCTGAGATCGTTCAGCTTCTTTCCACGCCACATCTCGACGAGCAGAGTCTCGTGAATGTTGCCGAGCTTGAGGTCCTCCGGCTCCTGAAAGGCATGACAACAGGGATAGACGTCGCCGTTATTCAGCACCATGAGGCGCTGCCAGGGCTGAGGGCAGGTGAACGCCTTCGGTTTGGCGTATTTCTTGACGAGCATGTCGGCCCGGATCAGCTCGGCCGGGTTGTACACGTCGGAGACGAGGATCTTCTTCACGCCCATCCTGGTCCAGAACTCCACGAAGTCCTTCGTCTCGTGGGCGTTGACCTTCTGATGGACATAGGAGACGTGGACCCGGATACGGTCCCGGAAGCCCAGCATCCGCATGACGTTGCTCATGGCCAGGTAAAAATCGCCCCCCAGCCGCACCTTCTTATAGATCTCCGGCGACAGGGCATCGAGCGAGAAGGAGACTTCCGACAGGCCGGCATCCACCAGGCGCTCATTTAGGGAGGGGGGATAGTTGCCGTTCGAATTGAGAAGAATGTCCAGAACACCACGCTCCCTGGCGTAGCGGATGAATTCGTCGATCTTGGGATGCAGCGTGGATTCTCCGCGGAAATTGAGCTTGATCGCCGAGAAATCCTTGTAGGCCAGTCCCTCGTCAATGGCCCGCTTGAACGTCTCGAACGACATCAACCTGGTCTGATCCTGCTGTTCATAGGCCGCATAGGACGGATGTTCGATATATACTGTGTGGCACATCGGACAGCGCAGGTTGCACATGCTGGCCAGCTCAAGGTCCACGTTGATCGGAAAGTCACTGGTGATTTGATTGCGTGGGTATTCCTCCCACTTCCGGCGGTATTCGGCATACCGCTCCCCGTAGATCTTGGGATCGAACTTCTTGACGTAATGGTGGCCGGACCGGTAGGGCGTAAAGCCTGACATAACCTTCACATCTCTCAAGTACCGATAAGTAATCGGCTCATTTCTTCGGCTCTCCGCGCCGGGAATCAAAGATGGCTTCCGCAAATCTGAAATCCAAGGCTGAATCGATATCGAGCGAGTCTTCTTCCGTCATGACGAGGCCACGGATCTTCTCGCCGAGCACCTGCCCCCGATCCATGATCACGTGCCGCCGGCTGGCATAGAAGGCGCCGTTGACTCGATATACCTCGGGCAAGTCTTGACGCCGGCGAAAACTGGCCCCCTCCGAAAAGAGACGCTCGACATTTCCATTCCTGATGACCCACATCCAGTAGGGATTGTGACGGGCCTTGCAGAGTCCGACGACCGAGTCCGCTCCGCTCTCCGTCAACAGGCTGATGCCCTCGTCGATCTGTGCGGCCGTCCTGAAGGGAGAGGTTGGCTGCAGCAGGACCACCACATCAATGGACTTTCCCAGTTCCTTCTCCACGCTGGCGACCGCATGGGCCAACACGGGCGCCATGGGCGACTCATCGGCTGCCAGCTCCGCAGGACGAAGGAACGGGACTTCGACGCCGTAGCGCTTTCCCACTTCGGCAATTTCAGGCGAGTCCGTACTCAGGATGACGCGATCGAGCGTCTTGGCCTGTTGCGCTGCCCGGATGGTGTGGGCAATCAGCGGCATTCCCCCCAACTCCTTCACGTTCTTGCGGGGAATCTCTTTGGAATCCCCGCGCGCCGGGATCACGGCCAGAATAAACAGTCCATTGATCATCGGAAGCAATGCTCGCTGATTTGAGGCGGAGCTGATCGTGGGAGCGGATCAGGAGGTCACCGACAGGGAAGACCGATAGTTTGGCGACCCAAAGACCCGATCCCAAATCGGAACCCCATTGCATTCTCTATGTCGTATATACAGGCCTTCGTACGAAGCATATTTCGAATCGTCCACAAGCAGACCGGTCAGGTCCGGCAGCTTGCTGCTGCGCACGGCCACCACAGGCGCCCCCAGGACCTTGGACAGTGTTCTGGTCCTGTTTCCCAGATGGATGATCTTGCTTCTCTCTTCGCATTCGACAAACAGGAGAGGCTTCCTGCTCAGGACGGCAAAGGACACGGCCGTCGAATCGTGGGCAACCACCAACTGCGCGCCTTTCACGAGGGAGGCCGTTCGATCTCGAAATGTCTGAAATTCCTGATACGGCCTTGGCGCAGCGATTGACGATCGGGGATGCAGGGCGACCAGCACCGGCATGCCGTAGCAATCGCTCAGATGCCGGAGGAATCTTTCTATCTCGGGATAATAGATCTCCCTTTTGAACGGATTGATGCCCCACAATTTGACCCAATCGGGATGGTCTGGGTAGGCCTGATCCAAAAAGACAATGTATGGCCGAGAGTGAACGTGGGCTTCTGCTGCATGCCAGACCACATAGTCGTAGGCATGGGACGGGATCGTCTGTTTTGCCCGTGAGACAAACCACCGATGCGGTCTCACCTCGCAATCTCTCCCCGTCAGCACGAGGTAATCGACGGGCACGCCTTCTGCCGTCAATCTCTTCCTGGCATTCCGCAGCAGAACCCGTGGATTCGACACCAGACGCTGCAGCTTTGAGGCGATCAATCTGCCCAAGCTCATCGAGGTAGGAGTCCGAATTACACATTCATACAATAACGTGCGAAGAGCATGTTTGGCGATCATCCTGACCAGCGGCATCGCATCCTGCACGAGATGGTAGGGGATCAGGAGCGACTGTGGTCCGAACCCCTTCAGAATAGATTCCAATTCCTGCCAGCTCGCCGGCCTTCGCACGCCGGTGACGGCATCAGGTTCCTCCGTCTCGACCGCCGGTTTTCTCCAGACAATCAGAGAGATATCCACAAGATGCACCGTCTTCGAATGATCCAGGAGCCAGGTCGCTCCAAAGCGATCGAGGTTGCGCTTGGTAAACGGCTGGCTGGCCAGGATGACAAATTCTGAAAATTTCTCTCCGAGACCCAAACAATCTTCGGTCCCTGACTCCTTCCGCACCACCTCCGGTTGGGTCATGGCTTCCAGCACGACTACCTGCCCAATCGCAACGGCATCATCATGACTTCGTTCTGCGTCGTGGGCTTGGGCGCCACGTCCCGCATGACATGTCTCATCGAACGATAGTCTTCGAAGCCGGGATGCCGTCTGAAGCGCCATGTCATCCATTCCCAGAGGCTTCGCATGAATTCGGATCCAGGTGTCTTCTTGTACACCGACCACAACGTCCACAGTAAGATGAGCAGGCCACGGAAGGGAAAGAGGAGTGCCATGAATCGGTGGCTGCGACTCACGATCGTATGCCGATTGAAATAGCCGCCGTCGTCGAGCCTGTCTTCTCCGGTGATCATCTCCAGCTTTCTGGAATGCCTATACCGATACCAGTGGGCCGTCGCTTCATAGAGGATCCTCATCCTCCAGGTTTGGACGGTCAGATACGGATAGGCCGTAAAGTTCAGGAACTTGGTATCGTCGCAGGCATCCACGTTGGAGATCTCCAGGAGATACTGCTCCTCATCCTCCATACGCGGGCCGATGAACGCCTTGGCGCGCGCATATTCATAGACAGGAGTGCCCGGCAGGGCCTGGATGTAATTAATGCTGAGGCGCCTGTACGGCGGTTCGGGAAGAAATTCGGTGATGCCCTTGACCATCTCGGTCGTCTCGGCAATCGTACGGTGGTTCTCGCCAGGCATGGCCAGGACGAGCTGATAGATCGTGGACAAGCCCACCTCGTGCATCCAAAGGGCCGCATTGTAGTTGTCGTCGAGCTCCAGCTTCTTCTCCATCACCTCGAGGATATCCGGGCTGCCGCTTTCGAACCCGTACGACAGTCCGACGCAGCCGGCATCCCGCATCCGCTTCAATAAATCTCGGTCCACGCTACACGCCCGAATGCCGCCGACCTTCCACAGGACGTCCAATGGCTTGATCAGGCGGATGAGCTCTTCCGTCGCCTTTCGATCGGACCCGAAATTCTCGTCGCCAAACCGCACGAATCCCACGTTGTAGCGGTCGATGAGATATTGAATCCGCGCGATCACCTTTTCCGGGGGGACCTGCCGGAATCCCTTGTCCCACCGGTGGCAGAAGGTACAGCGGGCCACGCAGCCCTTGGTCGCCGTCACCAGTCCCATGGTTTTCCCGGACCGGTGCGACTCGCGCGTCCGCGGATCCCAGGCGAAGGCCAGCTGCAGCGACGGATTCTTCAGAATGAATCGGTCAATGTTCGAGCTTTCCTCCAGGATCGAGAAATCCGGGTCCAGCAACTCACGTCCAGGGATGTTTTCCTCGTAGCCGGTGAAGACCATGTCCGAGCTGCGATCCAGATAGGAGATGCCTTTGATCTTCTGCAGCGCGGAGTGATCGTCGAAATTCCCCTCGCGCTGAAACTGATTGACCAGATTGACGATGACTCGTTCTCCTTCCCCGATCACGCAGATGTCCACATTGCAGAACCGATGCAGGATTTCTGCGCTGGCGGCCAGATTCCCTCCGAGGACGATCTTTGTGGAGGGCGAGACCTGCTTCATGGTCGCGCAAAGTCGCTTGACATACCCGTAGGCGGTCGACACGACGGCGCTGATGGCGAGAATATCGGGCGCTTCCCTGCGAAGCCGCTCCGTGACCTCGGCAAACGAGGGCCGCAGGGCGTCAATGTCGTAAAAGGCCGGGCTGAACCCCGCCTGGCGAAGGGCCTGAATGACCGCCATCGAGCCGAACGGCGGGTAATCGGTCGGCACCGGCCGGATCGGCACCGTGCACAGCAGAATCTTCACTTCGGCTCCCGGGTCTCGGACGTGAAGTGACTCCACGTCACCGCCTCGTCGAATGGCACAGCCCGGACCAGCTTCAACCCCACGATCTTCTCCACATCGCCCGGCGCGATGCCCGTGCCGGGACGCTTGATCGTGACGTCGTCGGGACCGATGACCGTGCCTGCCGGCAGGTCGCGCGCAGCCACCACGCTTCGGCGCATCGTGTCGATATTGGAGAGCTCGCTCTTGGCCGGGCGCTTGATGCCGTCTCCTAAGGCGGCTTCCACATGACGGATGGCGTCCACCATGCGGCGGAATTCGTCAGGCTCGAGAGATGCCTTGTGATCCGGACCAGGCTGGGTCCGATCGAGGGTAAAGTGTTTTTCGACGATCCGTGCGCCCATGGCCACCGCTGCCACGCTCACCTCGATGCCCAAGGTGTGATCGCTGTATCCGACCGTCTTGCCGAAGGCGGCTTCCAGCGTCTGCATGGCGCGGAGATTGACGTCGGAAAATGGACAGGGGTACTCGCTCGTGCAATGCAGGAGGTATAGGTCCTGCGAGGAGAGTTCCTCGACCGCCTGGACGGCCCGTGACACTTCCTCGAGCGTCGCCATGCCGGTGGACAGAATGATGGGCTTGCCCTTTTTGGCGACATGCCTGATGAGCGGAAGATTGGTGATGTCGCTGGAGCCGATCTTGTACAGCTCGACTCCGATCGATTCCAAAAGATCGACACTGAAGGGATCCGCCGGCTTGGAGAAGAAGACCATGCCGGCCTTCTCCGCGACAGCTTTGAGTGTCACGTGGTCTTCTCTGGACAATTCCATGTCGGCCAGCATGCCGCCATAGGATTCTTCGGTATTGCCGCTGTTGGCGAGCTGATACGCGGCCTTTTTCGCCCGGGATGACGTGGAATGGGCCGTTCTATAAGTCTGAAACTTCACCGCATCGGCGCCGCACCGGCCGGCTTCGATGATCATTCTTTCGGCCAGCTTGACGTCGCCGTTGTGGTTGACGCCGATCTCGGCGATAACAAAGACTCGATCAGATGGGATCTGATTTCTCATAAACCAGCGAACATCAACTGAGCTCATCCATCAATAACTATTGGACGCTCAGCCAATTTCCTTCTGATAAACTCCGTCAATAAGCCTACGGTTTCAAAGTTCTTAGCCAGAACGTCTGCATCAGTAATTTGGATCGAGAAGACCGCTTCCAGATGTGTAATGAATGCCAGCATGTCTACGGAATCGAGTATTCGATATATCTTTAGTTGCGAAGCATTTGCATTTGTTGAGATGGCATCCGGTTTAATGCTTTGTATATAGGACACCACCACCTCTTGAACGTTGTCCCGGCTCTGGCTAGTCATCTGTCTTCGTGTTCCCATATATGTCCGGACGCAGACGATTACGATCAACCTTCCCGTACAAAGTCCGAGGAATCTTATCTACAAAGACAATTTCCTTTGGAATTTTGTATGAAGAAAGCTTCGTCCGACAGTATCGCTGTATGTCTTCCGATCTGATGCCTGATCCTTTTTCAATTGCAACCTGTGCCGCTACCGCTTCTCCCAGCAGACTATCTGGCATCCCGAAAACCGCCACATCAGAGACTCCGGAAAACTCTAAAAGTATCTTCTCTACTTCCTCCGGGGAGACCTTTTCGTTGCCAACATTGATAATCGTGCTTTCTCGACCAGTCAGATGAAGCAACCCATGACCATCAAGGTAGCCAAGATCCCGAGTATGAAACCAGCCATTACGAACTCGATTGTCGGTTTCGCAACCTTCTTGCCAATATGCCCGCATCATGCTCGTGCCGCTAATGAGAATCTCCCCTACTTGCCCAGATCCTGCCGGTTGCTTGTCGTCCGTTGCGATTTGGATTTGCGTGCCTCGAACCGGCCTCCCAACTGAACAATATCCCCTCTCATCCATGCCAGCAGTGCCACTAACATAGTGGTAACTAATGCGAGGAGAATTTTCCGTGCAGCCATACATGTTGATAATTTTGGCCTTCCTGAACAGTGATCTGATACGTTCGACCAGGGAATTATGAAGGGGTTGTCCGCCACACATAATAAATCGCACGGAGTCGAGGTCGAGATTTGTTCCCATTCCGGTATCACACAGCATTCGAAACGCGGTCGGCGTTGCCGAGATCCCTGTAATTCGATGGAGCGAGGCTGACTGAAGGATATCCAGCGGGAAACGAAGTCCGGACGGAAACGGCACCATTGAACCGCCACTCCAGGCTTGCGCTAGGTTTTGAGACAGTGAATACGCATAACAGCTTGGCGTGAATATCGCGGCCGAATCTTTGTTCTCAAGGCTTAGATATTCGCACACAGCCGAAACGTTTGCCGAAATACCAGCCTCTGTCAGAACCACTCCTTTTGGGCTACCCGTAGACCCGGACGTGTAAATGATCACCGCATCTCCGGTTTCCGCTTTGCCTGAGTCTTCAGGCTCTGCATACTGCGTAAGCACGCAATTCAGCTCACCAAGGCTCGCTGAATAGATAGGACTTGTCTGTGTTATCTGGAGAGCCTCCGCCAGCATAAAACTTGCGCCGGAATGCTTCAGGACACGCTCACGTTCGTGCATCGTCCAGCCAGGCGACATTAATACCGAAATGCCGCCCGCCTGCCAGACTCCCAGTAGACCGGCAATGTATTCGAATCCCTGATCAAGGCAAATTCCAACGCGCGCCCCGCGAGAGAGTCCCAGCGCACGTAAGCGCTTGGCTATGGACTCTGCCGCAGCACAAAGCTCAGAATAGGAGCGTCGAGTTTCCCCAAGGACAATCGAGCGGCCACCACTCTCACGGCCAATGATGTCTGAGAAAACGGAAATGGACTGGGATGGCAAAGTAGTATTTGGGCTAGCTCTCATCAATTGACTTGTTATACCCAATGACCCGTGCGGGGTTTCCAAGAACAAAGGCATTGTCAGGAACGTCGCTCAAGATCACGCTCCCGGCACCAACTCTGACATTATTTCCTATCCTCTTTCCATTAGAAGCAACACATGCTCCAACCCCGAATGATACATTCCGCCCTATAATCGCCGAAGAACCAATAGTGGTTCCACCTCCAATCACGCAATTCTGTCCGATAACCGTATCATGAAGTATTCGTACCCCTGTCCCAACTAACGTGAAATCACCGACTGCTACGTTTGTTAGCAGAATGGTTCCATAGGAAATAAAAATTCCTTCGCCTAACCGAACATCAGAAGCCATAAGAACAGAAGGATCAATAACGTTGACCAACTGGTAACCAAGCAGACGGCATTTTTCAAATAGTTTATGCCTCTGTTGCAGATCCCCAATCACTGGTAGCGCACCTTCGACTCGGCCGCGCAATGCTTCTAGTTGATCGTCGTTTCCGATTACTGGAATTCCATAGAATACTTTTCCGAGAAGCGATGGGTCCCTATCTAGGAAACCAGTGCATTTTAAATCCGGGACGCGTTGGACGACGTCTGCAACTAAGCGGCCAACCTTGCCCGCCCCGATAATGAAGAATTTAATTGGCTTCTGCACTTTCACACTTCTTCGTTCAACGCGCAGGCTCGAATTAGACAGAATGCGTGTCCATGCCAGATTGACGATACGGGGAGGCGTGAGTACAATGCCGCGTCCTTTTTCGCATTGGCGTGAGGATTGACGCGATGGACCGTGCCGAGTCGTCGGGTCTGTCGAAACACAACATCCTGCTCACGGTCACGACCGTTTTGGTCATGCTCACGGCCTGCGAGCTGGTGCTGCGATGGTTGGCACCGATCGGGGATCCCTTTTTCAGCAGAAACGAGCCGTTCATTTCACTGACCCTGTATCCCGACGCCCGCATACTGCCTAATACGACTTCTCCGGCGCGATTCACCACCGATGAAAAAGGATTCCGCGTCAGCCACTCCATCGACTATTCCCATAAGCCGTCCCACGTCATCCGCATCTTTCTCATCGGCGGCTCGACCACCGAGTCCTGGTTCATCGACGACCGGCATACCTTCGGGGCGCTCCTGGAGCAGCGTCTCAATCGGGACCTCGCGAAGCAGGAGCTGGAAGCGGAGGTGATCAATGCGGCGCGCGGCGGGGTGGCCAGCGCCGACCATTATTACGTGGCTCACGAAGTGATGGGGTACGATCCCGACCTCGTCATCCACCTGATGGGCATCAACGATCTGACCCCGTACCTGAACCGCGGGTTTCGCTTCGAGGCCTCGAAGACCAAGGCGCTCATTCGAAACGCGCTCACCAGCATACAATTGTCCCGGCGTGCCGTGCTGCTGTACAGGCTTCAGAGGTACAAGGGAAAGGTTGTGAGGGACTACACGGGCGCGGAGCGAATCAAGGCACGACAAGAGAATGCCCAGAAGCCCCTTCGCCCCATGCCGGCCGAGGCCCTCATCATTCCGGAATCCTACTCTCACAATCTCGAACTTCTGCTGGACCTTCACCGCCGGCACCATGTACGGGCCATCTTCATGACCCAGCCTACACTCTGGAAAGAGCACATGAGCCAGGAACTTGAAAATCTCCTGACTTCGAATCCGGGTGTGCTGCCGGTTCGTTACGCTCCGGGCGAGATGGATATCTTGATGGAGCGGTACAATGACGTGATGAGGGCCAGCGTGGAACGAGCGGGCCAACCGTTCTACCTTCTGGATCTTTCACGGCTGCTCCCGAAGGACATGACCACGTTTTACGACGATTGCCACTTCAATAATCCAGGTCACGAGCGCATCGCGGAAGCTCTGAGACAAACCCTGCTGAATTCCGTTCTGCCCTCGGTAATCGCCGCAAGATCGTCTACCTCCCCGACAAACTAGGCCGCCTGAGAGCCCACGAGTCCCGTGACGCGTAGAGTGCTTCGGCAATACGTTCCGATCCGGCTGTGCTCGGATGCTGGCCGCTCGTGAAGAGCTTGATTCGTTCCCGACCTTCATATTTCTCAAAATCCCGTTGCACATCCATGACCGGAATCCGGTCCTGATCGCCCACCTCGTGCATGAGGGCCGCCATGAACACGTGCAACTTTCTCCAAAAGTCGTAACTCCCCGCGCTGATGACGTTGCTGTCGATCGCCAGTTGCTGTTCGGCATGGCGCGCATCGCCGTCTCGGACGGCGGCCGGGAGGTTGACCAGGATCATGTGGGTTTGCATCTTGTCGGAAATCCGCTTCATGGAATGGATGTTTTCGACGTACGCCTGCTTCCAGGATGCATCGCCACGAAGGTGTACCAACATCGGTTCAAACGTGACCGGATTACTCGCCTGGCGGTTCTTGAACCGTGTCGCGAAGTTTTCGATCAATGCAAAGGTGGGAGGATCGGCCGGAAATATCGGGGCACGCGGATCGTGGCCCTGCATGGCCTTATAGGGATCGTTCTTGTTGAATGCGACGATGACCACGTCCGGCGAGAAATTGATCACCTCTCTCTCCAGACGAAGCAGGCCTTCTCGTGACCTCCACCCTACGACACCCCCATTGACCACTTCGACGTGTCGCACATGGTGGCGGCGAAGAAACTCGCCGCTGCTCTGGAGCTTTGCCTCCAAACGAGCCGTCCATGTCTCAGCATCATCCACGTCTATATTCAAAGTCGAGGCCTCACCAAGGATGACGATGCGATAGGTCTCCGCCGGCTTGGCGACGGAAAACTCCTTCCCGCGGTATCCCAATGAATTGAAACTGACTTTCTTGTCGAACCCTTGAACTCCATTGGCCGGGTTCCTGAGCCTGGGATCCAGGTCTTCAAATTTGAAATTCTTTTGAAGCACCTTGCCATACACCGGATCTGGTAGGTAGGCGCCGACCGTAAAGAAGCTGGGCGACGCGACCATGCCGTACTTTTTCAGCTTGTACAGCCGATACGCGCCCTCGAGCGTCATCAGCCCGATTGCGATCGCACAGAGGCTGACAAGTGCAACGAACCCTGCCTTTGAGCCGGCATATCTCGGAACAATCCTGTCGGTCATTTCAGCCAAGTGCCTGGTTCAACGCGGTGCAGACACGTTCGATTTCGGCCTGTCCCATCGACACCCAGGTCGGCAGGCTGAGACCCCGCCGCGACAATCCCGCAGCGACCGGACATGGCTCGGACGAGACATAGGGAGGCATGAGATGGACGAGTGGGAACGAAGGGCGCGCATCGATGCCCTGCCCTTCCAAGGTCTGAATGATCCGATCGCGCTCCATTCCATCCTTCAGGAGGACGCTGTACATCCAGTTGACGGGCTGCGCCCAGGGAGCCTGCGGCGGCGGCTCCAGACGGCTGTCGCCGGCTAACAGCGCACGATACTGCGCAGCAATGGCGGCCCGCTGCTCCAGAAGCATCTCGATCCGTTCGAGCTGCGCCACCCCGACGGCTGCCTGCAGGTTTGTCAGGCGATAGTTGAAGCCGACCACTTCATGCCAATATTTCCGGGTTCTGGACATGCCGTGGTCGCGGAGCAGCCTGGCTTGATCGGCGAGGCGATCATCATTGGTCGTCAGCATGCCGCCTTCGCCTGTCGTGATGATCTTGTTGCCGAAAAAGCTGAAACAGCCGATGTGTCCGATGGAGCCGACACGCCTTCCCTTGTATCTGGCGCCATGCGCCTGGGCGGCATCCTCGATCACGAAGAGCCGACGCTGCTTCGCCAGCTCCATGATCGGGTCCATGTCAGCCGGATGCCCGTACAGATGCACGGGTATAATTGCCTTTGTTCTTGGCGTGATCTTTTTCTCTATTTCCCGCGGATCGATCGTCCACGTATCCGGCTGACTATCCGCGAACACTGGTGTCGCGCCGGCATGCCGCACCGCATTGGCAGTGGCAACAAATGTCAGCGTCGGGACGATCACCTCGTCGCCGGCGCCAATTCCCGCCATCACCAGGGACAGATGCAGGGCCACCGTCCCGTTGCTCACGGCTATGCCGTGCTTGACGTCTGAGAATTTCGCGAATGCCCGCTCGAACTCCGTGACGAACCGGCCCTGCGACGAAATCCAATTCGTGACAATGCACTCGGTCACGTAGCGGAGTTCGTTGCCTTGAAAGGCCGGCGCCGCGATCGGCAGGTGCGCCATCTGGGCAAAGGCGGCGTAATCCACCACCCGGTGCTCGTCATCGACAAGCGGAATGTACCGGACACGTTCCGACATCAGCGCGATGAGCCGGTCATAGGACGTTCCCGCCTTGGCGGTCACCGCTTTCGTCGTCATGAACTCGGACACGGAGCTTTCCGGCGACAGCCCCTTCAGGATCGCCCGCCGCACATCCCCATCGGAGACCACGCCTCGCAGGACCCCTTGCTCGTTGACGACGAAGGCAATGCCGCAGGTATTCCGGTCGATGACCCGGAGCACGTCCCTCATGGTGGCCGTCTCGCGCACCAACAACGATTGCAGTGTGATTTCGCTTTTCACGCGTTCAGGTAATCAGATTGCAGGCACGCGCCGGCAGGCCCGTTCGATCACCCGGCAGGTTTCCACGATTACCGGCATATCGAGTGCATAGGCTTCCAAGATCATCGCCGCACGAGGATACTCGGCGAGCTTGGGGAGGAACCAGGCATCTTCGCCGAATGGAAGGTTCCGGTCCGCCGTTCCATCGTTGTCGCTCAAGTGAAAGGCCGCGACATGGGGGGCGACATCGTCAAGGAATCTGTCACGATCGAATCCCAATGAGTTGGCGGTCACGTTCAGATGTCCGACGTCAATCAGAAAGGCCAGATTGGAGGCTCCCACCTCAGCATAGGTTCGCAGCATGTCCTCGGCCGTCGCGCACAATCCGACGCGGTTCTTGCCTTCGATGAGGTTGAACGGATGGACCACGTTGTTCTCGACCAGGACCTCGACTTGCTTCGTCTGTCCGTAGGCACAGAGGTCGCGGAGGCTCTCCACAAAAGTCTCCTGGGACTCCTCCAACGATACGCGCGGCAACTTCGTCACGTCTCGTCCAAGATTCTCCGGTTTGGCTTGAAAGGCGAATCCCGCATGCACGCTGAAAAACGGCGCGTTGAATTCATGACACAGATCGATCGCCGCCCGGCAATGCTCCCGGCTGCGCCGCAGCGCGGTGTCGTCCGCAGCAGCCAGATTCAGCACGAAGGGGTCTCGGTGGGACGGGAAATAGTTGTGGACCAAATATTTGACGGGATTCCCCGACGTGTTGCGGACCGCATCGAGCAGATCAGGGGCCCAGGCAGTACCGGAACTCAATTCGATGTGATGAAGCCTGGATCGTAACGCCAGCGCGACTATCTCCGAAACCAACTTGCTCTTGAAAGCACCCGTAGATATGTACGGCGTCTGATTACTCAAGGTTGCAGGCTCGCAACATCCGGTATTCGCATTATCAAGAAGGCTGAAGCTCTGGTCGAAGAGGCATGGCGGTTCTGAAGTATTTCTCCACCACCTCTGCCACTATTCTGTTTCCCGAACGGCTGAGATGTCCGTCAATTCTCCAATAGGGCAGTTCATCAGATGACTTTTCCGGTAATGTGGCAACGTAAGCCTTCAGCTCATCGAGAGTCTCTAGGGTCAGGATCCCGTTTTCGCGACAGAATAACTTAACAGCTTCGATGAGTTGAATTTCATAGTGCTCATGTGGCGGCGGTGTGCCCATTACCTTCTCGTAGTAAACCAAAGGCCTATGGGCGAATATCAAGACAATGGGCCTCGCGCCAATCCTAAGGGCTTCGCGTTTCAGCTCAAGGATTGACACCTTCGTCAAGCTCCATGCGCGACTTTGCGGGTCAAACGTTTTTCCTAATGCGTGCTCAACTTCTGGCGTATATTGCCGAAGGGAGCGATCCCCGCTTTGGCTACTTACAATGCCATAGCTATCACTAAGCAGGGAAAAGAAAGCGTTGGTGATCTTGAAATGAGTGGCCATTCGACGGCGTTCCTCGATATATGAATTCATACTCTGGACCCCGCCCGCGTAATTTTTCGCCGGAGATCCGCTTTCGTATACCAAGGCGCGCGCCTCAAACCCTGGGGTGTAGCCGATGAGAATGACGTCAGGATGAAAGCGTTCGCCATATAACTTCAGAACGCCAACCATTTGCTGCGGCGCATACCCTTGAATGCCCAGGTTGTATACAGTGAAGCCGCGCTGTGTAAGAATTGTCGTCCAGACATCTTCGGTTCTCGCCCCCATTCCCTCAACAAATGAATCGCCTACAGCAACGGCTGTTACATGGGAGCGCGCAGCGAGGCCGGAAAGGTTCTTGAAGCCCAACGAATCTGTTTCCCAGCTCCTTGTAAAATCGTCGCCGCGATAACCTACAGAGGTGACCTTGCTATTCGGCTTCAATTTCACCCATGGATTATCAGGAAGATGCACGATAAAGTCTGGGACTTGCCCGCCTTCAAGTTCAGGACGATATTGCAACAACAAAGAGGGCAACGCGCCTGGTGCAATAATGTCCACGAATTCGAGTGCACAGAAAGTCAGAATAGTGGCACAAGCACTAAGCTGTAATGATAAGGCTGCGGAGAAAGCTCTCGGCCTCAGAATTCCGATAATCCATGAGAGAACAATAAACCCAGTACTATTCCCAGCATTTTCTCGGTCAAGCCTAGACGCTGGTACTCCGTCCACTGAAGGAAGAACATTCCGGTCATGATGGCGTTAAAAAGAAAGAGAATTGAGAGTGCGCCGTACAACTTCAAATCACCGCAATAGAGATGCTCCGTGCGAGATTTTGCGAACCATGACGACAATGGGACCCTCAGGGCTTCAGACAGCCTCCAAAAGGTCGGCTTGTTCGGCGATTCTCGGATCATCTACAATCTGGAACGTTGCCCTTGATGATTGAGCGGCATACCGCACCGTCTCCTTTTACAACTTCTTTCCCCTGACGCGGTCTCTTATGATCATGAGAGGCCTTTCAACGATCACCATCATGATCCAGGACATGGTGAATGCCGCCGAGAAGGCTGCGAGCCAAAACCAGCCTCCCCTGGTCGTGAGAAATGCCGCAGCCAGAAACAGCACCATCGAATGGTTCAAGTAGAACGGATAAGACATGTTGCCGAACCATTGGTCCACACTCTTGAGCCGGTTGCTCAAAGCCTGGCTCGACAGCATGTGCATGGCTACGATGAAAATCAAAAATCCCGCGGCGTTCACGAGCTTCCATGCCACCGGATAGGCTGGAACCAAGAATCGAATGAATTGGGCCACGGCAGCGGCATACAGCACAGCCATGGCAGCCAACTGAATGCGTTTTGCAATTTCCAGCCTCGGCAGGATCGCCACACCCACTCCTATGAGGAACATGGGAACATACGACCAGATAGTATCTCTGCCGAGCAATAGCTCGGAGATCAGATAGATAGCCAGGCAGCCCACAGTTATAGCCATGCCGGCTTTCTTTGTGACGTTGTATAAAAGCCATGTCGCTCCAAACGCGATGTAATAAAAAAACCACTCGACTTGCAACGTTGGTGCGACCCGCAGAAACATGTACTTCAGATGAGGAATGTCCAAGGACTGGAATGCAGATAGGACCGTGGAGACGATGATCGGAAATATATAGACGACGTTGTAGAGCATGGTTCCTAGGGAGAGCAATTCCACAGACGACTTCTGGTAGGTTAGAAACTCGTCATCCCCAGGCCACAACCCGAAGTGGCTGACGTAACCATTGCAGGCTATCGCGATGCCGAGAGCGGCCAGGTAGGGAGGCCACAGCTTCAGAAGCCTATTCGCAAGAAAAGAGAATGGCCGATCTCGATAGAACAGATATACGGCTTCGGCGATCACAAATCCCGAAAGTGCATAAAATACCATCACGGCTATATGCCCGAGGTTGAGACGAAACGGTTCATACAGACTCGGCGCCGCAAGCGGGAGTGAATGGTGCAGGAACACAAGAAAGGCCAAACCGAATCGCATCGTTCCGAATGGCTTGTAGGCTGGCCCCTGACGCTCCATCTATGAAGTTTTGGCACCTGACACCAGCCTCGGCTTCAACGCGAGGCTCGAGATTGCCGAGACATAGCTTCGCCCTGTCACTTACAGACTCTACTTGCGCACCCCATTTCCTGGCGGTCGGGTTCGCGTGAACCCAACCGGTAGATCTAGACTTCCGGCTCCGTCCTCGGAACCAGCGTGATGATCTTCTCGTCGGGAATCCCCGCCTGCACGATCCGAGACCGGGCTTTCTCGGCATTTTCCAATTCGGCGACCAGCACGGCGTCACAATCGCAGGCCGGCAACGCCACAATCGACAGCAACGGACAGGCTAGAAAGGTCCCCTCGTCTTTCCCGTTCACAAATCCCACAAAAGACAGGTTCATCTCTTGAAGGGTGAGGTAGGCCAGCTCGGCCAGCTCGCCCGTGCCATAGATGACGAGGCGCTTGGCGCCGGCGCGCGACAAGCCTTCGAGCACCTGCTTCAGCCGCTCGCGCATTTCCCGGTAGTAATAGAGGGAGTACTGCATGTATTCGTAGGTGAGGCGTGATTTCTCGGCGACCCCGCGCGGAGTGAGCAGGTACTTGATGCGATTTCTGGGAATGGTGGTGATCTTGATGTAGCCTTTGTGGGCAAGACGCTTGAGGTAGAGGTTCGTCAGCCCAAGCGCGACGCCCAGACTCTTGGCCAGCGAGCGCTGGGTGACTGAGCCGTTTTTTTCTACTTCACTGAGCAGTTGAAGATCACGACGAGACTGTAAGTCCATGTAGAGTCTAATTTTTTTGGTTTGAGGTTCATGATTTGAACACGATGAAAGAGTACAGTCAAGGGAAAAAAGACCAGCGTGGACAGCCTGCCTCGCATAAAGGCGGCCGTCCGAAGCTGCTGTAAAAGCGTGGGGTGCAAGCCTCTATGAGGCTGGCCCGATTTGATTGATTGAGAATAAAGAGGAACAAAACACTATAATATCAATAACTTAGTTGATGGCAACGGATCGCGCAAGGGCTTATCAGAGATGTTCGGCAACCCAATAGGCGTGCGACGGTTTGAGGGAAGGAGGAGAGTGGTTACGGGGTGAGCGAGCGCATACGCGACAGGCCTTCGCCTAAGGGAGAGCGGCTCCATCCTGAGTTCCACCTGTATGCGTTCGGTCAGGAAGGAGGTGTTCCGAGGGCGGGATGCGATGGCAGGGAAGAGACCGCTGTTCTAAGGACGCAGGACTAAGATATGGGGATATCTGGGTCAACCGCAGGATCCACGGAATGACGGGCTCTGGAGCGGATTTTTAGCCGCGCCGTGAATCTTTGGTAGGCGGAGTTAAGAGTCTGATCGATAGCCGCTCCAAGCGCCGAAGAAAAATGTGGAACAGGGTGTTAGATACGGAGAGAAAGTTGCCAATTTTGAACGCCTTTGAAGCGCCTTGGTCAGCGTTTGTGACCATTTGTACCTGAACCACAGAAATGCCTTCATCCAGCAGTCGACACAGTAACTCAGCCTGATACCCGAAGCCTGAAGTTTCTGAGAAGCACATCCGGACATTTTCCGTCTTATGCAACACCGGCCCGTTGTAATATCTCAAATGATGCCCGCTCAGCAAGCTGACCAGGAACGTGAAGGTACGGCTGAGCAGCCTGCGTGGCAACGGTCTCGTATCGTTCGATCCAAGGTAGGGAACAACGGCATCCGCCTTGCCCATGTAGGATAAGATCACACGAATGGCTTCAACAGGATCGGCGGCATCTCCACACACCGTCATGAAGTACTCACCCCTTGCTCGCTGAGCCGCAATGAAATAGTTCCTGCCCAAACCGCGACAGAAGGGATTCTTGATCAGGCCGATTTGCGCTTGCGGGTAACGCTGACGGCGTTCCAAGACTCTTTCCACGGTCCTATCAATCGAAGCATCATCCACGACAAGAATCTCGTAGGGTTTACCCAGCTCCTCCATGAGCCCGACTATCGTGTCCAAAGTTAGCCCGACGTTCTTTTCTTCATTCAGGCAGGGAACAAAGAACGTGACCGCACCTGCTCTCATGCTTTCCATAGATGCGCTATCCCTCCAGACCGCTCCCCATCACCCGCCCCAGAGCCTTGATGCAGCGGGCCAATCTGAACCCCTTATCGGTGAGCCGCACCGAGTTCGCCGAGAGCTGCGCAAATCCGATTTCCTGCATCACTCGAATCCTATCTTCGAAACGGGGGGAGGCGGCATATTCGTTCACCAGCGCGTCCAAGGACAAGGGTTGAACGCCGCTGCTCAATACACGCGACAGGAGGGTGAGTGAGACTGACCGGGCCAGGGCCGAATAGAAGATGGTGTAGAATACCCCGAGAAACATATCAATCCATAAGACGGCACACACCTCCAAACCGCTCCCGCCCAGCATCACGTCAGTCAATGCCGACACCGCTATGCCCACCATAGCAAGAAGGCCCAGGAGCATGATACGCGGGGAATTGTCCGGTGCTAACCGCCAGATCGCGACATGGAGCAGCAGGAACGACACGATCCCCGCCGCGATTGATGCCCCAATGCTGTAAGTCACTGCAACCCCTACCCAACAATTTCCAGACGCAACAGCTCGCGCAAGCGCGAGGCGGTCATCGCCACGATCTTCCCCAACGGAGTCAGCGGCCCAACTTGCTTGTCTTGCAAACGGAGCAACCGAAGATCGGCCAGCGTACGCAATCGCTTCGTCACCATTCCGCGGACCCCAAGTCCGCCGCCATATTCGGCTTTCAGACTGTCAATACTGGCTCCATCTCCTCTCTCGAGAAGATCGACCAGGATGCGAAGAGAATACCCCCGTGAGAGCAAGCCATGCACCTCAACATAACTCAGGCACCCTGCGAGATAAAGAAGGACGGCGCCTATCCTGAGAGAGTCCGGCAGAACGGGGAGAAGCCCATCCGGACCAGATGCATGGCCCAGAGCCTCCCAGAGAACGATGACGCCGACTGCAACGGGACCGCCAACACCGATCATCTCCGTTGCAAGTGAGGACCCCGTCTCGCCAGCCCGACGCAAAGCCAGGGCCCCCAGGTTCAGTACCACGACGATCAATAGGGCCGATACGACAAAAGACGAGACAACTAGAATCGTTGTGAATACCATTCTGTATTCCTGCTCATACTCCCGGTACGGTCAAAACACGAACTGATCGCTCACGCCTTGTGAATATACACATGCGGCTCGCGCACAACGGTCTCCCAGTTCGACTCAATCCAGTCAATGACCTCCCGGACCCCCTGATCAAAGGGAATCTGAGCCTGCCAGCCCAACTCCCGTTGCGCCTTCCGGCAGTCCAGCCAATAGCGCGCATCCTGCCCCAAGCGCTCCCCCACCACGCGGGTGACCCGCTCGAAATCCTTGCCCATTGCCTGGCATACAAACCTGACAACGTCGGCCACGGTCTGATCGCTGAGCATCGTGAAATGGTACGTGCCTGAATGGCCGCGTTCGATCGCCAGCATCACGCCTCGCACCACGTCTCGGACGTGAATGAACGACTTCATGGACGTCCCACTCCCGTGCAATTCGATCGTCTTGCCCTGCTTGATATAGATCACCGTGCGGGGAATGATCTTGAAGAGCTGTTGGTGGCGCCCATACACGTTGGTCGAGCGGATCAAGCTGGCCGGGAAGGCGAAGTTCATGATCAAGGTGTTCAGATACTGGTCCGTTGCTGCTTTCGACACCGCATACGGTGTGCTCGGATTAAACAGCGCATCCTCGGCGGCGGGCGTGTCGCAGGAGCCCAAAATCTCCGCGGAGGAGATGTGGACATAGCGCTTCAGATACGGACGGGTCCTCAGGAAGTTGCAGAGCCGCACAATCCCTACGGTGTTGGTCTCGAAGTATTCCACCGGCCGCTCGTTGCTCAACGCGACTTCGCTCAGAGCCGCCGCATTGACCACGACCGACGGTTCTTCCTTGTCGAGCACTTTTGCCAGCGCATCGAATCCCCTCACCAGGTCGATCTGGTGAAAGACGAAGTTTGGCGATCGGCGCCGCTTGTAAGGCAGGAAGATGGAATGATATTCCGGTGACCGGCTGACGCCGATGACGCGGTGATCGGGATTGTCCAGCAGGGCATCCACGATGTGGCTTCCCGTGAAGCAATTGCTGCCGATCACAACGAAGGTCTTGTCAGATGTGGGCCGTTTCATGAATTGCCGGGCTGGCGCCGATTTCAATGGGAAACCAGACGCGCCCTCTTGAGGCTAATAAATGCCGGCTTCGTGCTCGCGTACGATTGCAACAGGGCTTCACGGGTCTCCTGTGGGCTAGCCGGGAAATAGCTGACAACGTTCTTCAACAATCCCATCAAGCCTTTTCCGTTCAACTCACGGTGCGTCGCATTCTGATCGGGATAATCGGCAAAGCCTACTAACTTCACATTCACATTTTGCTCATCGATGTCCAACTTGATGTGCTCAAACGGCTTCTCGATGAGAAAGGGTGTCATCGAAAACACATACGGCTTGAATCCAGCCATGGCCATTCCAGCCGATATGCCGATGATACTCTGCTCGCAAGATCCCAGGTTATAGAATCGCTTCGGAAAGCACTTGCGATAATCGTCGAAGACGCCGTGGCCAAAATCGCCGCAGAGCACGAATATGCTCTCATCGGACTCGGCCAGTTCGATGATCGTTTTTGAAAATGCCTCTCTCATTGCAATTCCTTCCGCGCCTGTTCCACTTCCTGTGCATTGGGAGCCCTGCCATGCCATTTGGGATCATTTTCCATGAAACTCACGCCCTTCCCCTTGACCGTATGGGCGATGACCACCTTGGGCCGTCCGGTCACCTTCTGCTGCAAGGCCGGTATGAGTTCCCCAAAATCATGCCCATTGACCTCCGACACGTGCACGCCCAACCCTTCCAGCGCATCACCCAATCTCTCTAACGAAGGCAGGACGTCCTCCGTTCTCTCCAGCGCTTGAATATGATTTCGATCAACGATGATCGTCAGATTATCCAGTTTATGAGTGGTTGCGATCAGGCAGGATTCCCACATCGTGCCCTCCTGGCAACATGCCTCTCCCAAGAGGACATAGATTGTGCCCTTCTGTTTCCTGATGCGTTTTGCCAGGGCGATCCCCAGGCCGATTGGCAAGCCGTGGCCAAAACTCCCGGCTGTGTTGTTGATGCCGTTCTTGGGATCGAAGTTGGGATGAGAGGAAATGCTGGGATTATAACCCTTCTCTTTCAACAGCAAATACAGAGGATAGTATCCGTGCCCTTTGCTCAGGAGAAACTTATCCTGCTTCTCCTTCATAACGACATCGAACAGGGAGACGAGGATTTCTATTTCCGAAAAACTTCCCCCCAAATGCGCATGCCCGTGCTCAACAGTAAGTTCCAATACCTCTCTCCTGAGTTGCCTGGCTTTGGTTTCCAACACTTTTTTGAGAGGCGTTTTCATTGGTCTCTGTCTCAGGACAATTGCCCTGCTGCGGCCAGGTCGAGGAAATGCTCCAATTCCGCCAGTTGTTTTCCGGTCAGCTCGGTGTACTTGCTGGTGTCGAGGTCAATCTTCAACGGCCTTCGTTCTTTCAACCCTATCTCGTTGATCCTGCACGGAGTGATTTGGGCATTCTCGATCTTGAAATAGGCTGCGATCTCCTTGGCCACTTCATAGCGAGTCGTCGGCGGGACGGACGCTAGGTGAAAAATGCCCTGAAAATTACGCGTGACCGCCTCTCTCATGAATTCATACAGATCCCTAGCGTAGAACGGGCTGAAGACCTGATCGGTGGCGCACACCATCGGTTTTCCGTTCTGTAATGACAGCAGCGTCTCAAGAATCAGCGTATTGTCATTCTGCATTCCAAATACCTTGCCCATACGAAGGAGAAGATACGGGCTCGAAGATTTAAAGATATAGTTCTCGATTTCACATTTCATGGCGCCGTAGGAATTCAAAGGATTCGTCGGGTCCGTTTCTCGGTAGTGTCCCTTTTGACCGTCAAACACATTGTCGGTTGATAGGTAAATTGGGATAATATTCATTCTGAAGCAATCATCCAATAGCTTCTTTGTTTTCTCAACGTTGATCTTGTAGGAATACCCGACATCCTGCTTGGTGAGCTCAGGGCGCGGATTCGCAGCAAGCGCCACGATCATGTGAGTGGGACGGGAATCAAGGATGACATCCTCCAGGACCATGTGCTCGAGATCGAAATGAATCGTACCGCTCTGTGGATTGTTGCAATGGGTGCCGACCACGTCAAACGCTTCTCGTTTGAAGTGCCTGTAGAGATGGCCCCCTATGCGACTGGATGCTCCGAGTATCAAGATCATGTTGAATGGTTTTGAGCGAGAGTCGGGGAAGCATTACTAGCGGGCAGGCGAGGCTCTTTCTTTGGGCGGTCGAACTACGAGGCGCGAGACATCCGGCACCAGCCGGATGTCTCGGCGAGGCTTATATGCGGGAAGAGGAATCTAGGCTGAGACAGTTGCTTGAGGGCTTCGTTTCTCGATCTGGATCAATTGATCGCCGTGGTCGTGTCCTCCCGACGGCGGACGGCGATCTTCCAGGAAGGACGGACCGCGGTCGGATGACAGAACCGTTTCCGTCGCCATGGCATATCCAATGACCGTGTCGGCCGACTTGACCTGCACGCCCACCTGCTTCCGTGTCTCCTTCCGCCAGATATCAAGCTCTTCCAGCGTGATGCCCAGCATTTTGGCAATCTTGACTTTATCGTCCTCGGTTTTGAAATTGATCCGGTCCCACTCGTAGGCCCGCAGGATGTGCAGCTCATCGGGCGTAAACTCGCTCGTCGTGATCAGTCCTTTCCCGAAGCCGTAGAATTGCGTCGGATCGAAGTCGTCGGGGAGATAGCCGCCCGCTGCCGCCGTCTCAGCCAGCTCCGTTCCGGGAAGCGGAGTGGCGACGGAGAACAAGGCATAATCCAGAAGCCCCTTGCGCCTCAAATCGTCGGCGAAATTGAATGTTTCCCGAATGTCGTCCCAGGTGTCCCCGGGGAAGCCCACGATGAAGTTCGAACAGACTTCCTCGAATCCCCTCTCCTTCATGGCTTCCATGATCTTGATCGCCTTCGGAATATTATAATTTCTGTTCATGCGCTTGAGCGTATTGGGCGAGCCCGATTCCAGGGAGAAGGTCAGCTGGTAGCACCCGCTCTCTTTCATCCAATCCAGGATTTCTTCATTCACATGCCTGATGTCCAGGTTATTGGACTTCCAGAGCAGGTCCGATCCATTCTTCCTTCTCTCGGCCAAGCCTTTCATGATTTCAACGGCTCGTTTCCTCGGGAGCAACAGACTATCGTCCACGAAAATCATCTCTCGCACGCCATACTTCTCCCGCAGCATGTCAACTTCCTCAAGGACGTTCTGAGGGGATCTCGTTCGCGTCCCGCCATTGATGGGGTTCATGTCCTTTCCGGCCGCGCAATAAGTGCACTGATAGGGACATCCCCGTGAGGTCATGCTCATGCTCATCGGGAATTGCCGGAACTGGTTATTCTGTGTGAATTTCTGCCCCCACCGCGTGAGCCTGTACATGTCGTAATCAGAATAATCCGGGAACGGCAGCCCGTCCAGATTCTCTATTCCGGTGCCGGTATTGCGCTGGATCACGGGGTTCCCGTCAATTCGGTAGGCCAGCCCGTCGAGTTTATCGAAGCCTCCACCCGCCTTGATGGCTTTCAGCAGTTGGGGAAAGCGTTCCTCTCCTTCCCCCAGGATGACGAAATCGACATTCGGATCCTTGATCGCCGCCTCTGGAGAAAGCGTGGGATAGACCCCGCCAAGCACAGTCTTGATCTTCGGGTTTACCTTCTTGACGATTCGAAACGCTTCGTGAGCGGCAAGCTTGTATTCAATGCTCAACGTTCCAATAGCGACAATCGTGGGGTTGAACTCAGCCACTTTATCAGCTAATTCACTCGCTGAAAGGTTGTCCACATTTGCGTCAATGGCGTTGACGGTATAACCCTCTCTCCTCAACACCGCCGTCAGGATCGCCTCGGCATAAGGAATATGGTTCCAATGTCTCTTTCCAAACCAAGCTGTATTTGAAATGATCCAGGTCACGTCCGCTGATTTCATCGTACCCCCTCCATCTTCACTTTCTACTGATGAGTCTTCGCTCCCTGCGGATTGGGTCACCCAAAGAATGCACCACCGACTTCAAGGTAGAACATCGATACGTATAACTCCCATTTTGACAGTATTTTGATAGTAGTGCAAACTTTAAACTTCGTAAGTTTTTCTGTCAAGTACAAAATAAAAAGGAGAATGCCTGCTGATAGGCGCCTGGGCTCCGAAGGCCGTTGGTGCGGAAACCTTCCAAACGCTTCCGAACGGTGATGCCGACCTCTGACAAGCCCTCCGGACAAGAACAATAACAAAGAGTGTATTTTCAAGGCGCTAGGCGCCTGGATCGCTCCTACAGAGCCCAGTTCGACTTCGTCCGTTCGGGAAGATTCGCAGCGGATACGTTCAGTGTCTGAACGCAAAGAAGACCCAATATCTAGGAACCGCTCTCCTTTTTCCGCATTATCTGCCTATCCCTCTGTTTAACTCTGCGGACCTTTTCCCCCAGCTCCCGCATATATTTGTTGACAGATTCCGCGTCACGCTCGTCGGGTGACCAGGGAGCGGGCATTGAACTCCCCGGTTGAAAGGGTCCATTGGTCACCTCGTGTACCACGAACACATCGGAGATGATATTCCACGTGTGAAAAGATTGACTAGGATTTCTATAGTAAAATTGCAACCCTGGCCTACCCACACCAATCCGCACAACGGATGTCACGTCTCCATCTTCCGTAAACTCCACAGCTTCTGCCATTCCCTCGATCACGTGAAACGATTCTATTTTGTTGTGGTGCCGGTGCGGACGGACATAGGAACCTTTGAGCATCGCAATGATCATTTCATGCACTTTATCCTCAGGCGTATCATGGGCACATAACCGTACCCGCAGCCGCGGATGCTTAGCTGCCAAATCGATCAAGGTCTTGATATCGCGCTGATTGACGGCAACAAAAGGCTCGTCGGAAACGAACACCCCATCTGCTTTTTTCTGCATTCGCATTTAGTCCAACCTATCCGATGCTCGCATCGAGCTTCAAGGCAAGGACGCTGTTGGGAGAAATGGAGGCAAAACAGCCACCATGATTCACAAAGTCCTGACTCCTGGCGATCACCTTGTTTTCAGATTCAGGATTAATGCCGAGCAAACACAATTTGATGTTACTCTCGAGCAGAGCGTTCGACCGCCGGATCGGTAGCCGTGAACCCGGCATTCTAAGGCTTTGCTTGTGGGGATCGTCATCGATGACGAACTCTATATAGTCTTTGATTTGCAGCAGATTGATATACACGCAGCTGCGATGCCCTCCGCCCAGGACAGCAACCTTGCCGCACCGGCTGTGATAGTTCGATAAATGCCGCCGCAGCCCCTCGCGCAGCGAGACGAGTCCGTTGACGAACGCGGCGGCCCTCTCGATTTCCTGCTTCAGCACGCGATCCTTCAAGAAGGCCGGCACGGTCTCGCCAGGCTGCGCGATGACGACCAGGCAGTTCTCTTGAGGATCCGGGTAGCTTTCAAATTGCTGGATATTCAGTCCGCTGAACGGGAAGATTTCCTGGAAGGTTTCAGCCGTGAAATAGAGAATGTGTTCCTCCCAGATGGCGCCGACGTCGACAAGCTCCAGTTCCTTTTGGCAGTCCGGAACCTCAACGACGACGTACCCTTGGGGATGGACCAGCGCGCGCAGGGCTCGAAGAAATTCAACCAAGTCGTGCGCATGTTCCAGAATGCGACGCGCGATGACGACATCGGAGAATCCCCTCTCCCGCACGATCGCCTCGGCCGCCTGGCGAGTGAGACGACTCTGAACGGACTCAACCCCGCTCTTTCCGTCCTCAAGCCCGAGGTCGCGGACCGGATCAACCATGTCCGCATGACGGAATCCTCTGGCCTGCATGATGCCCAGGAGAGGCCGTTCGTTCAGGCAGACGCCCAGGATCCGCGAATCAGTTGAGATGCCCGGCAAGGCCGCAATCCGCTGCGCCATGGATTCCAGATGTGCTTCCGGCTCATTGTATTTGATCCAGTCATAGCGCGGGGAGAGAACCTCCACCGGCATGGGAGTGGTCAGCTGGATGAGGCCGCATGCCTCGCACTGTCCTAATGCGAGCGATCGCCTCTCTTCCTTCTCAGCTCCCTCGATGAAGCGATGGCAGACGGGCTGATCGCCGAAATCAATCAATCCTTTGTACCGAGGCTGTCGGCAAAGCCGGCAGGTGGTCATTTCGCTCCTACGGTGCCGAGCTGTTCCTTCCCGATGACCTTGATCTCAGGAAAACACACGACAAAATGCCCGCCCTGCTCCACATATTGTTTGTTGTTTTCGATGATTTTCTTCGCATGGATCCAGGCCAAGATGAACACGTAGTCGGGCCGGCGTTCATACATGGCCTTCGTGGGCAATACCGGAATGTGATGGCCGGGGCTCAGCTTGTTCTGCTTCTCGGCGCTGTCATCCACGATGAAGCTCAGCACGTTCCCCAGATCCATTTGCGAGATCAAGGTCGTGCCGCTGCGCGCGGCGCCGTAGCCCGCGATCGTCTTGCCTTGACGTTTGAAATTGATCAGCATGCCGCCCAGCTCATCCTTGACCTGCTTCAGGCGAGTGGCAAACCCCTTCACGGTTTCAGGTTTCTCCAGCCCGCGGTTTTTCTCCAATTCCAGCAACTCTCCCACGGTGGAGGAGACGGCATGCGGCCCGCCGATCAGTTGCGCGGTCCCGATGAAGGACCCGCCTTGAATGGTCACCCGCTCAACGTCGATCAACTCCATCCCGTGACGCCGCAGAAAGTCACGCATGGGCTTGATCGAATGGTAACTGAGGTGCTCGTGGAAAATCGTTCCCAGCAACATGCGGTCTATCACATCCAGCAGGTACGACACTTCAAACACAAAGACTCCGTCGGGGGCCAGCAATTCGCGAATACTGTCTGCCATGCCGCCGAGATCATCGGCATGCGCGAAGACGTTGAATGCCGTGACGACCGACGCCGGGCCGCGCTCCTTTTTGAGCTTGCGCGCGAGGTCCAAGGACAAAAACTCCGCCAGGGTCTCGATGCCGGACTTCGTCGCCTTTTGCGCAATTTCCTTGGCTGGGTCGACTCCGAGCACGCGCAGGCCGCGGCTCTGGAAGCATCTCAGGAACCCGCCGTCATTACTCCCAATATCTACCACCAGGGCCTTCGGAGCCGGCTTGTACCGGCCGACAATCTTGTCCGCGCATTCCTCGAAATGCTTCACGATCCCGCTCGTGTTTGAGCTTGAGTAGGTGTAGCTGTCAAACACGAACTTGGGATCCACCACATCCAGTATCTGCACGTGGCTGCAATCGCGGCACATGTACAGGTCCATCGGGTAGGATTCCTGGGCCTGTCCCGCCTGCTCCTTCGTGACGTACTTTTCAGCCACCGGCGTCGGTGCAAGCGACACGACCATCTCCACGTTCTTGCTGTCGCACAGCCGGCATGTCTTTCTGCGATACACGGATATCTGCATCATGCGTCCCCTTTCTTCCGCGCTTTACACTTCCGCCCTACGGCGCCCGTCAAAGAAACCCGCTTCGGACACGGATTCACTGCTTCGCCGAGAGGCTCGGTCACTCGAAGTAAATGAAGGAATGGTCACCCGTATATCCGGCCTGCTTGATCCACCAGTTCCATTCTTCGTCACAGAAAAAGCACTCCCCGGTCAACACCCAGTACAGCATGTTCGTTTTTTCTTCGAGGTTCCGGTAGGATTCCACCACAAAATATTTTCTCTTACCGACCCGCTCGATCTCCTTGAGCGCGCGCAACATGTCAAAGCAATAGAGGTTGTGGATCGTGTTGAGCGAAATGACGAGATCGAAGCTCTTGTCCGCGAACGGCAGTTCCACCGCATTGCCGAGCTGGAGAAACGGCTTGATTTCCTCCTTGGCGTGCTCGAGCGCATATTCCGAAATATCGATTCCCCTCACATCCAGCCCGGGTATCGCCTTTTTCAGGTCGTACAGGAGAAAGCCCTTGCCGCAGCCGACATCGAGGATCTTATCCCCGGGCTTCAGCCCATAGTATTCGATCATCGGCTTGGCCACCTGCGTCCAATAACCTTCCTTATAGTAGTATCCGCCGAAGCCGGTCTTCCGATCCCCGTCCCAGTAGTCGTACCCGTACTGCTTGGCCAGTCTGGCCGCCTCCGCTTTGGGGAACTCGTTGACCCGCTTCAGATAGTCCCGCTTGGTTTTCTTGTGCAACGGGGACAAAAAGTCTACGTATGCCATTGCTTCGACTCCACTCTGTCAACTCACGTGTTGCAACGCGACACGCGCCAAGCGTAATTGATGGACCTTCCGTTCCTCTTCGTTGGGAATCTCGTTCGCAAATCGCCGGCGCTCCCTGCCGTCCGGGAGAAACTCATTCAGCAGAATGCAGCACCATTTCATCCTGCAGATGGGCATCAGAAGACCGATCCGATGGGCGTGTGCGTCCGGGTCTGTGAGATCGGATACGACAGCCTCAACGAACCGGGCATAAAATGCCAGCGGCACCGGCACTTTCTGCTGGCAGAAGAAATCGCACACCATCTTGGCCGGATCGTCCCAGCCGGCATACTCAAAGTCAACGAAGCGAACCTGGCTTCCTTCGGTCAAAATGGCATTGTGGAAGCCGAAGTCGGACGGGGAAAGGCATCGGTCCTCCCGGCGAATCTCGGCCTCCGGGCTCAGGCCCAAGAGGCTGGCCTCGCGGCGGGCGCGATCACGAACGTCCTCCCACGCCGTGGAGAGTTCCGTGCGGACAAACTTGGCAGCCTCACCATCGATGCCGGACGAGCCTTCGACCTTTTGCAGCTTCTGCAGCCGTCTTTCCACGCATTCGAGATGATCCGCGATGCTAAAGCAGCATTCCGACGCCCGTGGGAGCGATTTCGCACTGTCCAATTGCTTGCACCGGTTGATGGCTCTCGAAAAGTTCAACGCCTGTTGGACGGCATCTTCGGAAATCTCGCACGGCAGCAACGGCCGTCCCGGGATGAATTCGTACAAGGCCAGGCGGTTCCGGGCGTCGCAGGCAAGAGGCTGGGGCACCGAACGCAGGCCATTTCCCCAGGCAAACCCGGCAAAGGCGAACTCGGCGCCCACGCGATCCCGCTGATCGTCCGGATGCTGAAAATATATCTTGAGCAGGGCACGAGAGCCATTTGCTCCATTGACACGGAAGACTCTATTGTTCGCTCCGCCCGTGAGAGGGGTTAAACTGAACCTCGAGGCCAGACCGGCGGCGGCAATCAGGTCGGCAATCGGACCGCAGAGTGCCTCCAGCCCTGCCGCAATATTTTCAGCTACCATGACAAGGAGCCGGAGATCTCGGCCCAGGAGCCGGCCCGTTGAAACTGCAACCCGCTGGGACGCGCGTTGTTGGGATCAAAAAGAATGCGCTCTACCCCTGGAGGAAAGCCGGGTTCGGCGAAGAATTCCGGAAGGTCATCGATAAAATGCGTGCACCCGGCCTTGCCGATTCGATCCAGTTTGTCCTGCTTGGTCAGCTCGAAATAGACCCGGTCGGGCGACAGGCCCGTTTCGGCCGGATTATAGAAGCCATGACTCTCCAGCCACTTGTGCGCCGCTTCATGAAGGTCGCATTCGGGCCCTCGAAAAGGGCGACGCGTTTTATGGCTCACGATGCAGACGGAGACCTTGCGCCGGACGCAGCAGGCGAGAAATTCCTCCACACCGGGGAACGCTGTCGCGTCCTGGATGCCGACGCCGTAGATGTATCCCTGCAGCTCGATCCACCTCTCCTCCTTGCCGCTTTGCCGCAGAAAATCACGCACCCTTTCCTTCGAGGCAGGCAGCTCAGCCGGGATCAACCCCTCCTCTACGGCGATCCTGTGCAGTAACTCGTCATAGCAGACAATGGTGTTATCAAAATCAATCCCGACAAGCATCGGCTGTCCCTACGCCGTCGCCATGTCAATCAGCGGCCGGGCGACTCGACCCGATTCCAGGTCCTCGAGCGCCTGGTTGATTTGGTCCAGCCTGTAGGTCTTGGACAGCAGCGGTGACAGGCTGAGCCTTCCGCTGCTCAGCAGCTTCAAGTAACGCGGAAAGTCCCGGTCCGGCCAATTATCGCCCCCCCAGGTTCCCATCAGCCGCTTGCCCAGGTTCAGTTGCCTGGGATCGATCTGCAGATGCTCGCCATATCTGGCGTTGCCTATAATGACTGCCACTCCCCCCTGATTTCGAACGCTTAACAGCGCGTTGACCATGACTTCCGGCCGGCCGCTGGATTCGATGGCAACATCCGCCCCGCCGGGGCAGATTCGATTGATTTCCCCCACGCAGTCCGTCTCGGCCTGCAGGCCGTGGGTGGCGCCCATGGACTTTGCAAGATTCAGCTTCTGAGGATGGATATCTACCGCAATGATCGGCGTGCAACCGGCAATGGCCGCGCCCGCGATCGCGCAAAGGCCAACGCCGCCCGCCCCGAACACCACAAGACTCTGTCCGGGCTTCGGTTGCGCTGTATTGAACACCGCCCCCACTCCTGTCGCAACCGCGCAGCCGATCATCGCGCCGTCAAGCATGGAGATGCTGTCAGGAATCACCGTGAGACGATTCTCGCTGATCACCGAAAAGTGGCTGAACGTGGTGATGGCGCCGGCATTCACCTTTCGCTGGCCCCATTGATAGACGCTTCCGCTCACATCGGCCCCCGAGCCCTTGATCCACGAGAGCGAGACCCTGTCTCCGACCTTGACCTTGAGGACGCCCGGGCCGACGTCGTGAACGGTTCCGCTCCCTTCATGACCCAGACAATGGGGAAGGAAATTATCCTTGCCCCGATAGCCCCGGCATTCCAGAAGCTGCGTGTGGCACACGCCGCTCACAGCGATCTTGACCAACACCTGCCCCGGCTTCAGCGCGGGAATATCCAGATCACCGAACTCGAGCGGTTTCCCCGTTTCCACCAGAACTGCGGCTTGGGTTTTCATCGTGTCACGTCACATTTCCAAACGGGACGGTTCCAGATACATATCCAATACCCTCTGGGCGATCCTCGTCGCCGTGAGGCCATAGAACTCGCGCGCATGGTCCTGTTCCCCGGCTTCATACATGAATCGGTCATCCGTGCCGAAGCGGGAAAGACGAGCTTTCCGCACTGTCTGATCCGCGAGCCATTCGGCCACGCTTCCACCCAACCCTCCGAGAACGCTGTGCTCCTCCAGGGTGACCACGAGTTTGAATTTCGCGAACGCCTCTGCCAACATCTCCTGATCCAACGGCTTCACGGTGTGGAAGCTCACGACTTGCGTGGATACCCCGCTCTTGCCGAGTTCTTTCGCTGCCTCAACCGCAACGGGCAGGATGTTGCCCGTGCTGAGCAGACACACGTCGTCGCCCTGGCACACGACAATCCCCTTGCCTATGGTAAAGGCGGGAGCCTGCTTGTGCACCGCCGGCTCGCCTTTCTTCCCCAGGCGAAGATAGACGGGACCGTCGCGCTTCACCGCCGCGCGCAGCGCTTGCCGAACCTCCCAGGCGTCCCCCGGGCAGACCACTGTCATGTTCGGCAGGACCCGCAGGAGGGCAATGTCTTCGCAGGAATGATGGGTGGCATTAAGCGATGCATAGCACAACCCGCTTCCTATGCCGACAATGACGACGGGAAGGTTTTGGTAGCACAGGTCCACGCGAATCTGCTCAAGGCAGCGCGTCGTGATGAACGGGGTGATCGTATAGGTGATCGGCCGCAGGCCGCAAAGCGCCATGCCGGCAGCCATACTGATCATGTTGGCTTCGGCTACGCCGCAGTTCATGAATCGGGCCGGGCATTGCGCTTGGTAGTCGTCGAATAGCCGATTCCCTATGTCGCTGCACAGCAGGACCAGCCGTGGGTCGGCAGCAGCCAACGCCGTGACCTCGGCGGCAAACGCATTTCTCATAGAAAACCCAGCTCCCGTTGAGCAGCTTTTGCCTCGTCCGCGTTCGGAATTCGATAGTGCCAGTTATTGTCGTCTTCCATGAACGAGACTCCCCTGCCCTTCACCGTATGGGCCACGATGGCCACCGGCTTGCCTGTGCCGTCAGGAACGGATCGAAGTATGGGAACCAAGGCCTTCAGATCATGACCGTCGACCTCATAGGTGCTCCACCCGAAGGCCTCCCATTTCTGCCTCAACGGGCCGAGCGCCATGACTTCATTGCTCCGACCGGTGGCTTGCCATTTGTTGTAATCAATCAGGACGGCCACACGCTCCAGCTTCTTGGCCGGCGCCAGAAGCGCGGCTTCCCACACCGACCCCTCATTGCATTCGCCGTCGCTCATGACCACAAAGACCCGGTACGAATACCCCTGGATGCGAGCCGCAAGAGCCATGCCCAATCCCAATGACAATCCGTGTCCCAGGGACCCGCTCGGCACTTCTACGCCCGGAGCACAGCGGGCGGCGGGATGTTCGGCGAGACAACTACCCGGCTCAGCATACGAGTCGAGCATTTGCTTCGAAAAAAATCCTCGGTGTGCGAGCGCGGCATAGAGGGTTGTTCCGGCGTGGCCCTTGCTGAGAATAAAGCGATCTCGATTCGGATCGTCTGGATGGCTGGGATCAATGGCCATGGCCCCCCAGTATGCTGCGACGACCAGATCCACGCATGAGAGCGAGGACCCCAGATGGGGTGTGCGGGCCCGGTGAGACATATCGACCAGCGTGCCGCGAATACGACGCGCGGCTGATTCAAGCTCTGCGTAATTCATTGGGCTGTGCCCTTCCTGGTAATTCACCACACCATCCCGCCGCCTCATGGTCGGACTGTACAGCGCATCCCTGTTCACGTACCGCTTTTCATGGGTTGTCGGTTGGGAGCACGCAAACTAACCCCATAGACCACCCCCACTGTACCGAGCAAAATCGCGAGCAGGCTACCGGACATCCAAAGCAGAACTCTGAAGGTCGCGGGCGAAAAAATGAATTCGACCCGATGCCGACCGGCATCAACCATGACGCCACGCAATGTCGTGTAGGTCCTCAGGATGGGCGCCTCCACGCCGTCCACGAACGCGCGCCAACCCGGGTAGTAGGTATCAGCCAGCGTCAAGACTCCCCCGTGAACGCTTTCCACGTCGACGCTTGCCCCGTCGAGCCTTCTCCTGACCAGGAGCTTCTCATGATTCGCGCCTGATGAGCCGGCTGAAGTCGATGCCTGTCCGCAGATCGTAGCCGCAGCAGGGTCCTTCGCTACCAGTATGGCGCGGCCCACGAGACTCCGATAGTCTGCCGCATGAATCAAGGTTAGGGCTTCTTCGTCGGTGGCCACGCATTGCGCCCCCCGAGACAAAAAAGCCTGGCCAACTCCCGGCTCTGCAACGTAGATGACTTTACCGGTAGGCGTGTGTTCCATCAACCGCGAATACCCAGGGATGGAAGTGGATCCGTCGGACAGCACAAACTTGACATCGAGAAGCTTCAACGCATCGAAATTCGTCTGGCTGGCGGCGCGGATCTCGACCCAGCGCGTGGGGAGTTCACGCGACCCGAGAATCCCCTGTGTCACAAATTCGTGGTACCAGAGGGGAAACAAATTGCTATACCCAATGGGTGTCCGGAGACCGGCCCACGGGAGCGCCGTTCCGCTGTAGGTTGTCAGGACACGTGCGTAGGGACGGGTCAAGTCCACAACCCGATCATTTGTAGTATTCAGCGCCTTGAGCAGGACCAGATCGTCAGGAATCGAGAACCGCTCCGCGTACGACATGATCGGCTCGTCTTGTGCTGTGCGATTCGAATCATCCATGCCCAAGCGGGCTGACCACACGGAGACCGGAAAAACCAGGGCAAGCACGACCAATACCAGTGACTGTCTTTGCAGACCTTCCGTCCACCCCCGCAAACTTTTATAGACAACAGCCAAGAGCCATAGAGCGATGATCGCATAGACCGCCACATACAGAATGAGCAGGAGGTTTTGGGGATAGATGGTGCTCGGCAGCCTGGTGATCCTGGAGACCATATAGACGGCCTGACTGGAAAGAAGCAGGCCGGCTATGACCAGGACGGCCCGCAACCAGGATCCGTGCACCGTGGAAATCCGACGGGCATGCGGCTGAAACATGCTCCGATCCAAAAGCATCCCGACCACGATGACGGCAAAGAAGGGCGCAAACAACTCGAACCGTACCACGTCAAATCCGCCCAGCAACGGCACCGAGCTCTTCGCGGCATTGACCTGTGGCGCAAGCCCGGCCAAGGCAAAACAAACGGCAAAAGCGATGACAGAATATTTCAAGATCGTCTTGACCATCCGCGATTCATGCGCCAGTGGACGGTCCGCGAGGGCGCACACGACGCCTGCCGCGACCGGTACGGTAAGGCAGTACAAGCCGAACCAGGGCGAACGTTTCCCCAGAATGACAAGAAATTGCTGAACCATTGCCCACAAGTCGAACGATGCCGACGGCATGAAGCCAGGAACATTCCGCTGAGACACCACGGCGGCGCTCCAGACGAACCATAACCAGGGTGAATACAACAACAACCCCACAGCAACACCGGCTGCTATGTGGAAGATGGTCCGGTGCATCCCGAACACCATGAAACAATAGGCAAAGAAAACCAGAAGAAAGATCGGAAAGGTTTTGATCGTGGCCATTCCGCCAAAGAAATACACCAACAAGGCAATGCCCCCCACAGCCATAAATGACGCAGCCTTATTGCCGGCCGCGATGGCGGCCTTGACTTGATGGGCCAACACCAGCAGTGCGGGAAGCGAAGCGGTCGTGGCGAAATCATTGGCTGACCCGGTCCAAGTCGAGAGCACATATCCGTTGGCCGCGTACAGGATGGACGCAATGGTCGCTCCCTCCTGTGTGAACTGAAGCACCATCCGCACATACAGGTACATCGCCGCGACGGTCATTCCATAAGCCAGGAGATGAGACAGCAGATCGAGTCCGAATGGAGACAGTTGAAAGAAACGGGCTGCGAAATTGTCCACCATGAACGGCGAGGTCGAGAGGCTGATGATCCATGGAATTCCGCCCAGAATATCCTCCCGCCAGAGCGGTCCAATCAGGCCTCCGTCCAGGAATCGGGAAAACAGGACATGTGAACTCAACACGCTATGGTATTTGTCTCCCCAATACTGATAACTGTCAGATCGAAAGATGAGCATGAATGAAAACAAGATGCCAGGACACACGATATACAGAAGCGTCAATGCGAAAGCATGAACACGCCTCACAGACAATTTGGAAGTCTCGGAGACGTGGATGTCCAGTGGCTCAAATCTGCATTCTTCGATCTCAAAGGCGTCGCGCTGCTGCATAGAACAAGACCTAGGGAATCTGTCTGAGAAGAGCAACCACTCTAATCCAGGCAGGGTCTAGATGTACGGCAAGGACCGAATCAATGCACTAGGTCGACGCGATCTGCGCCCACGGTCGCACTCACCGCCTGATGATACGCGGTTCCGGCAAGGGCACAATGAAGTCTCCCCTGAAGCCCTTCTGCCTGAGTTTAGGAACCAACTCCTCGGTGATGTGCCACGAAAGCAGCAGGGCATAGTCCGGCTGGTCCTCGAACAGTTTGGATTCTTCCAGTACCGGGATGAGTGTGCCGGGAATATACTTTCCCATCTTGTGCGACCCCTTTACTTCGAGGACGCATTCGACGATTCCGTCATCGAGCCCAACATAATTGATGAGCGTACTGGCTCGAGAGGGCGCACCGATTCCATAAATGCGCTGTCCTCTTTTCCTGATGTCGAAGAGCAGCCCATGGAGACGAAGTTTGGAAAGAACCACGCGTTCCTTAAATGCCCTCAGCTTTTCGGTATCAAGGCCGGCGGCTGCTTCTTCCGTCAGGATCGCTCGGACGCTGTCTCGTACCTTATAGGAACCCGGCTTGGCCGCGTACACGCGAATGGAGCCACCGTGGGTCGGGATACGCTTTGCATGGATCACTTCCAGCCCATGGGCGTTCAGAAGGTACTGGATGCTCTGAAGTGAGTAGTACCGCAAGTGCTCGTGATAAATCGTGTCATACTGCAGGGTCTCGACGAGGGAGAGGAGATAATGCGATTCGGAAATGAAGACTCCCTTCTCATCAAGGAGCAGGCCAATGCCATCGACGATCTCGTGGATGTTCTCCATGTGCGCGAACACGTTCGTGGCCGTGACGATCTTGGCCGGTCCCTGCTGTTCTCGAACGATCCGCGCCGCGTCCTTTCCGAAGAACGTCATCAACGTCGGGATATTGCGCTCTTTGGCCAGGTTCCCAATCAATGTCGGCTCAATCCCCTGAACTCGATGGCCTCCAGCGGCGAAATTGCTTAGCAACGTGCCGTCATTGGAACCGATATCCACGACCAAATCCTGCGGGGTTAGGGCGACGATCGTTTGCGCCTCCCTGTATTGCTCGGCAAAATTCTCGCGCAGAATCCTAGTAGTGCCGCTGGTGTAGGGATATTCCGGAGGAAAGAGAATGCTGGGGTCCACGATCAGGCCCAACTGTACGAGCTGGCAATTGGGGCAGCGCAGCCACTGGGCTGGATAAGACGCTTGTTCGCACGGCGGCTCTCCAATCTTCGGCATCAGATTCACGGGCGGGAGATACCCCAAGAAGAGCACGGGTTCCAAGGCCGGACTCTGGCAGATCTGGCAGTTTCTGACGACGACGCTCGAGCTGGTTCCCGCTGCCAAGCCGGGTCTTTCCTTACTCATGGACAACTCCTTTCACTCCACAGGTTTGGCATACGCATGTTGATCGTACCAGCGAGCGGCGCGGGCCACACCCTCTCGGAAGGACACCCGGGGAGAATATCCCAACGCCTGGAGTTTCGATATATCCGGGCACCGCCGAGGCGTGCTGCCCTCGGACAGTTTTCCGGGAACAATCACGATCTGCCTTCCGAAATACCGGGCGACCTCCCGAGCGACCGTTTCAACGGTCACCTCTTCCGAAGTCCCGATATTGTAGATCCCGAGCGATTGCCCTTTTTCGACCAGCAGCATCAACCCTGCCGCGAAATCATCGACAAAAACGAAGGTGCGAGTTTCTCTCCCTGTCCCTTGAATCGGAAACGACACCGGGTCTGTCCCCTGCCGGACGAGGTCGCGCATGCGGAGCACAAATTGCGGGATTACGTGTTCCCATCCCATGTCCGGTCCGTAGACATTGTGCGGGCGGAAGATTACGACCCGTTTGAAGTACGCCTTCCCATAGTGGATGGCCATGATCTCGCTAATGATCTTCCCGGCAGCATAGGAATACCGAGGATTGAGCGGGTCTGGAATGGACAATGGAACACTCTCGTCGGTCGGAATCACGGGCGGCGTCTGATAGACCTCGGAGCTCGAGGCCAAGAGCAGCTCACCGACTCCCTCCTTGATGCAGGCATCAAGGACGTTGACCATGCCTTTGACGCCCACGTCCAGTACCAGCTCCGGCTTGCTGTAAAAAAACTGGGTGCCGTTGATGAACGCCATATGGCAGACAGCGTCCATGCCCTTCGTCGCGCGCCGGACGGCCTCTGCATCGCGGATATCCCCCTTGACGAACTCGAAGTCGCCAGCGAGGTCGCTCAAACGTGACACCGACCCGCGCGATTCATTGTCGAGGACGCGGACGCGATACCCGGCCTGGACCAGGCGACGCGTGAAAGCACCGCCAAGGAAGCCGGCTCCCCCGGTAACGAGATACGCTTTCACAGGACCACTCCTCTCAGGGCACTGAGGACAGGCATCATCCGGATACCGACTTGTTCCATCGATTGGTAAGTTTCACGGACTCGGGCCCCTTGAACATAAACGTCGTCGCGAACGCATACATGACCCACCGCATATACGCCGGAAGCCACCTAAAGGTCCTAAAGCGGCTGACTCCCCTATTGCGTTCAAACCATCGCGAAGGCACTTCCTCGATTCTCCATCTGAGGCGATGGCACTTGACCAACAGCTCGATGCTGTAGGTAAAGCCCGTCGACGATTCGACAGGGATCATGTTCAAGACGCGGCGGGAGAAGCACCGAAACCCATTGCTCGGGTCACGCGTGGGAACACCGGCAACATGGTGGAGGATAAAGGCGCCGCTCCGCACCAATACGGCTTTCAACCAGGGGCAACCGACCATGCAGCCGCCTTTCATAAAGCGACTCGGAGCAACAATGTCGCAGCCCCGCCTCAGCCTCTCAAGCATGTCATCGATGATGATTGCGTTGTGCACATCGTCTGCCGGCATCACCACGACACCTAGGGCCGTACTGGCTTGAAAGCCGGTCATAATCGCTCCGTGCACCCCGCTCAGCCTGTTCTTCACCGGCAAGATCTCGAAACCGACATCACGGCACCCGCGGACGGCTTCCAAGGTGTCGTCATGGTCATGATCAAAGCAGATCAGGACGCGGATGGAACACTTGATAGATTTCTGGAATGACTCCAGGACCGCCAGAATATTCTTCCCCTCGTTGTAGACGGGAATGACAATGTCCAAGTCAGTCATGTTCATGTTGCCCTTGAACCGGTTTGACTTCGGTCCGTTTCGAGCGAAATCCGCCTCAACCGTATGCCTCCGACTTGGCTACACCGATCCATTTTTCGCTGGCATGGGCCTGTCTGGCGCAGTCGAGCAGATACTGAACCCGGCAGCCATGCTCGAAGGACGGCTCGGCAGAAACACCGGTGGTGATCCAGTTGATGAAACGGTCCACCAGACGTCCCACTGGAATGATGCGATCGTCCGGCACATTGGGGGCAGGACCCGACCCGCCCACGCAGATCGGGCGCTTGCTCTCTCTTGTCCCGTGCCGCAACTGAAAGACGGTGACATACTCGGACGTGTTGTTTTCCAGGACCAGACTGCCCTCTTCTCCGTAAACCTCCACCCGGTGTCCGGTACCCTGAAATGCCCCGTTGCTGACGGAGATGGTGACCGACACACCGCTGGCCATTTCCAGACACAGCATCGCCACCGTTTCCCCCGCCGGGCCATCATGCTCCCTCGGTGCAGAAAGCCTGGCTGTCAGCTTGTGAATGGGGCCGAGCAGCCATTCTATGTAATGAAAGACATGGGAAACTGCTGAATTCAGGACGCCGCCTCCGCTCTCGGCACTTCCCGTCTTCCACGACTTCAGTTTTTTGCGAATGGCGTAGGTTTCCACATGCCAGGTCACCGCGGCATGACGCAGGCTGCCCAACAGCCCTTGGTCTATTACCTCCTTGGCCTGATTCCATTCGTCGAGGGCCACGAACTCAAAATCCACCATGTTCGCCAATCCGGATCGCCGCGCAGCCTGGAGCATTTCGGTCGCCTGTCCTCTCGTAGCCGCTATGGGCTTCTCGCAGAAAACCGGCTTGCGCGCGGCAAGTGCTGCCAGTACGATCGGAGGCTGCATCGGAGGAGGCGTCGCGACCGCCACTGCGTCCACGCGAGGATCGGCGATCAGTTCATGCCAGTCGCCATACGCCCCGGGCACGCCGAGTCGCCCCGCCACACTTCTGGCTCGTTCATACGTGGTCGCGCAAAGGGCGACGACCTCACATTCTTTGTTCATCCGAAAAGCAGGGACATGGACCTGCTGACCGAATCCGATTCCGACAACGCCGATCCGGATCCTTCGTTCCCCCATCGCGAGATCAGCGCCTTCGCCGCCTTACAGGTCCAATGGACGGAATGGCAGCGCCTCACCGGCGTGCGAGCCGAGGCCTGTGCCGATGCGGACCTCTTTGCGTCTCTCAAATGCCCAGACCCACACCGCAGTCACCAGCATTACAAGAAGCAGTCCGGCTGACAGCCGGAGGAGCATCCAGAAGATCTTGGGCTCATAGACAAATGTCACCCGATGATGCCCTGGCGCAATCCGGACTCCACGGAAATTGGTGTAGGTTCTGACAATAGGTACCTCCCTGTCGTCCACGAATGCCCGCCATCCGGGGTAGTAGGTATCGGAAAGGGTCAGGATGCCGCCTGTGGCGGTTTCGACGTCGAGGCTTACTTGATCATGTCCGCGTTGCGTACGGATCTGCGTAGGATCAGCCCGAACGGCCACTCTGGGCTCGCCGTGGCCCGCACAGAGGGAGGCAGTCTCGGGATCATACGCGACCAAAACGGCCTGCGCGGTGAGTTCATGCAGGGAGGTCAAGTTGATATGGCGCAGCGCTTCCTCGTCAGTGGGAAAGCAGCGGACACCCGGGGACATGAACGCAGGGCCGAGACGAGCTTCCTCGGGAATGCGATAGAGTGTTTTCCTCGATGACTCAAACCCGGCTACCGGCTGGTAAAAGGGCAGAGGGTGCTCCGAGCCGGCCAGGATATATTGCACGTCCAAGATTCCCAGGGCTTCGAAATTCGTTCGACCTGCATCCCGTATTTCGGTAATGTTCCGCATGCGAAACGGAAGGCCCCCAGCCCCGCCGTTGATACCGTGGAGCATGAACTGTTCGGACCAGGCCGGCATGAGATTATTATAGACCGACGGAGTCTTCAGGCCTGCGATGGGAAGCATCGCAAGTGCGTTCCCATGCACCGATGTCCAGGTGGCCTCGGTCAATGGCCTGGTCAGATCTGCGACCCGCCCATCCAGGACGTTCAGACGCTTCATGGCAGCCACATCCTCTGGCACGGCGTACCGTTCCGCGTAGGTCATACCCGGCGGCGTCAAAATACCGGCCCGATAGGCGTGGACAGAGACATCCAGCGAAACTGACAGCACGATGAAGGCCGCCGCCCACAGACGGCCGGTCTCGCTCCGGGAAAAACTGAACGCGCCGGGCTGTGCGCACGCCCGCCGGTATAGCCAGACGAGAAAGGCAAAGGTCGCGGCGGCATAGAAAAGTAAATAGCCGTACAGGACGAGACTCTGTGGATAGACCGCGGGCGGGATTTGACGCATGCGTGTGACCGAATAGGCGATCTGCAAAGCAGCGACGAGCCCCGCCCCCGCCACGACGATTCGTACGGCCTTGACCGAGCTCGAAGTATGAGCGATGGGACGTGTTCCAAACAAGGATCGGTCCATCATCCACGCGGCGAGCGTCACGACACCGAAGAATGAAAAAAACGAAAACCGCCGGATATCCCAGCCCCCGAAGAAAGGAACACTGCGCTTGGCATAATTGACAAAGTCCTGCAGAAACTCGTTGAGGAACGCCGCTGCCGTGACCCCCGCGGCGAACAGTAGCACTCGCCGGATGTGGAGCGGCTCGTGCTGCCACCGGACTCCCAGGCACCACCACACGAGCAGTGCAACGAGTACCACCACGTAGATACCGAAGCGGTTATGGCCCACGGCGATTTCGAGCAGGATATTTTCCCCCCGTGTGAACCACAGATCAAGATCAATGCCGGAGCTTGGAAAATGCGCAGCACCCATGAAGCGATGCGACAGTCTTGAGGCTTCCACGAAAGACCAGAGAAACGGGGAATACAAGACCAGTCCCATGCCCAAGGCGGCCAGAGTCAACAGGCTGGATCGCCAAGACCTGTACAGAACCCATGGGTAAACCGCCACCAGGATAAGCAAGGCCGGCAAGGTTGCCAACCCGCCGTGGAGTGCACACAGATACACCATTAGCGACAGGCCGGTGACAGGCAAGATTGGAGCAATTCTGCGCCCGCTGACTGTGGCGTCATGTACCCGATGCACCATAGCGAGCAGGCCGGGCAGCCAGACAATCGCCATCGGTTCAGCCGGACTGCCGGCCATGAAGGTCGTATCTTCCCAATAAGCTGTGACGGCGAACACGACCGCCGATGCCGTGGCGGCCTCAAGGCTGAGCTGTAGGGCCCTCCTGAGGAAGACATACATCGACGCGACGGCAACGGCGTACAGCGTCAGGTTGCCCGTCAATTCGATCCCCATCGGCGACAGATGAAACCACCGCCCCAACAGACTATCCAGCGCCAACGGGGTGGTGACCAAACTGACGATCCACACGTTACCGCTTAAAATATCGTCGCGCCACAGAGGCTCCAATACCGTCTCGGCCTGAAGGCGAGCGAAGACGACCTTGTTGGTCAAATAGTAGTGATATCGGTCATACCAGATCTGGTAACTATCCGACCCAAAGAGAAGAACGAAGGTAAAGAGGAGAGCGGGACTGAGTACCGCCATCAAAACGAAGCAAAGTATTCGCGGACGTATCATAGTCACGGCTTGCGGGAAAGCAAAAAACCGAGCGTTGGCGCTCCATCAAGCTTCCCGGGCACCATTCGCTCAGGAGCTTGATGCTAATCCGGCAATAAATCGCGTCGGTTGATTCGCGCGAGAAGGATCAAATAAAGTTTACGTGGGCTGACGGGTGCTGCAGGTCCCACAAGTAGCGGTTGACTTCGTCCATCCGGCAGTTTTTTCGACATTCCGCAATGTTCAATTCGTGTCGTACATGATGGAAACTCTTCTGCCGGACTTCTCCTTCCCAGATTTCGGTGAAGGACTTGTCGTTCAGATTGCCATAGCAGAACCGGGAGTCTTGCAGATAGGCACTGCACCCATAGACCTCTCCGTTGGCCATCACGTAGGCCCAGAAGAACGGAGTTGCCTGGCACACCGTATAGTGCCGGTCACCTTCCAATAGCTTCTCCATCGTCCGACGGCGGAAGATTACCTTGAAACGGCCATCCTCCATCGCCAGCAACTCCTGTTCCATCGGGAAGATCTTGCTGTAGTCGAAGTCCTTGTATTCCCTCTCCATCGTCGTGAGGCTCATCAAATGCTGGGAATAGGGTTTGATCACCACGTAGTCGGCCCCGGCATCCTTGGCTCTCTTGGCCAATGTCACGGCCTCATGCCGATTCTCCGGCAGTAGGACCATCTGGACCCCGATCGTGCAGGCATACTGATTGGCCTGCTTCACCTCCGCGGCCTTGGCCAGGTTGCGGAACACGCGGTCGAAATCATCGGCCTTGGTCTGATGGACCGCCGCATAGGTCTCTCTGGTACCCGCGTTCACGCTGGCTTTAATCCACGTGACCGACGGAAGTATCTCGCGGATGAGAGGCTCATGCAGCGCGACGGCATTCGTCGTCAGCGCGACGTCGATTCCGGTTTTCTGGGTCTGCACAACGATCTCCCCGATGTGTCTGTGCAGCAGCGGCTCTCCTTCACCGGCATACATCACGCTCTTCACGCCGCGCTCGGCCATTTCGGTCACACGACGAATCAGCAGATCTTTGTCCAGGGTTCGGGTTTTATATCCGATATAATCCACGGCGCAGAAGGTACAGCGGTGATTGCAGGCGCCGGCCGGCGACATCTCCACATACAAGGGGTAGACGGATTTGGCCCGCTCCCAGTCATCTCCCGCCGCCTGCCATTGGGCAATGCGATCGGGGTGATACATGAGCTTGTGGGTATCTATGCGGTAAAGATCCATGTGGCGGTCTTCTTGAGGATCCTGCTCTTCTCCGCAATGCGCAAGAGCGTGGAACCGTACTCCTTCACAGGAGGAAAGGAGAATAGCGTAAAGACACGATAATCACAAGGTTATTCTCAGGTGTCCTGCCTTCGGGTCCGCCACTGGCCCCGCGCCTCAGGCACCCGCCTTCTCAGCCTTGCCGGCCACCTGGATCAGGCTTGCCCATGACACGGACCGATCGGCCAGGAGGCAGGCCAGCCCCACGACGTTGATGGCGAGCCACTGGCTTCCGTGCAGGAGCGTGGCGTACGCGGCCGCCAATGTGGGCTCGGTTCCTGCCACCATTGCCAGACCAGCCACACAGAAGCCGTGAAAGGTGCCCACGAAGCCGGGCGCAGATGGAATAGCAATGCCGAACAGAACGATCACGAAAACCAACGTCACCTGCACAAGAGTCAGGGCTAAACCAAACCCCTGAGCCAAGACATAAAGCGACACAATTCCGAAAGCCCAGATACCGAACGAAAGCACGACGGTTACAGCAGTCTGCATCCGACCCCGGAGCACCCAGAGCCCATCTAAAAAGCGGCGAAATATGTTGATTCCCTGCAACGCCCACGCATGGCGGAGCTGTTCCTTCCAGCGCTCCGTCGTACGCAGGATCAATGACTGGTACCGAACCGTGATCAACAGAGCCACTGCGCCCACGGTGCTAAGCAGAAATCCCGCCACGCCGGCACGGTGAAATGCGCTAGTGTTCCCACCGGCCAGGGGAGGCGATACCACGAGAGCCAGTCCCAAAATCCCAACAAGGGCCACTATGTCGAACAGTCGTTCAACCGCAATGCTGGCCAGCACAGTTACTGCCGGCGCCCGCTCGCGCCTGGCTAGCACCCAGGCCCGCACCACTTCACCGAGCCTGGCAGGAAGCACATTGTTCGCCATCATCCCGATAAACGTACTGGACAAGAGCGACCAGAACCCTATCCCGCTTCCGCCATGCAGCAGGAGGCGCCACCGCGCCGCCCGCAGCACGAGGCTGAAGAGACAGCCCGCCACGCTCGCCGCCACCCACCCGGCACCGACGCGCCCCACGTTGTGTGCGAGAGCGTTCAAGCTCACACCTCGGAATGCGTACCAGAGGCACACGCCGCTGAGCAGCATCCCGAGGAGAAGACCAAACGCCGCCTGCTTACGCACTTCGCTCGATGATCGTATCTACGATGCAGTGGCACACGGCAAGATGGGAAATTTCCACAAATCCGTACGATGAGGAAGGTATGCCCCTAAGGCGCGCAATGGATTGTCCGGCTTGAAGCCGGCATGGTAATGAGATGGCAACCCTTTTGGATCGCAGTCCGGCTCGCCCGGATGATGTTCTCGGACTGACCAGAGCTGCTGATCGCGATCAGCACGTCGCCAGGATCGGCAAACATTTCCACTGGCTTCTCGAACACGTGGCGGTAGCCGTAATCGTTGCTGATACATGTGAGCAGCGAGCTGTCATTAAAGGAGACTGCGCGCATACCGCCGTTCTTCCAGTAGTCCACAGCCTGGTGTGAGGCGATCGCGGCGCTGCCGCCATTGCCGATAAAGATCACCTTATGGTTAGCGGCGGTTCGGGTGCTGATGACCTGGATGGCTTGCTCAAGCCCCTCAGATAGGGTCACCGGCCTGCCGTCACCCAGGGTGGCCTCGGCGGCTCGAAGGATCGCCGCGAGATCCTCAAGATAGCGTGCTGTGCGCTCCATTGGTTATCCTCTTCAACTTGTCAGGAGGAGACTGGCTTCCCTTCAGCAGCGCGGTGATGAACTTGTACAGTGGTACAGGTTCCACTGCCGAACGGTTGCAGACGATGCGGACCGCAAGGGCCCCGACCGCGTTGCCGATGAACCCGACGAGGTCCATAGGCATTCCAGCGGCCACACAGGGAGCGGCAAGCGAGAGGTAGGCATCACCAGCCCCAGTCCGATCCACAATCTTGCTGGAAAAAACCGGTATCTCAAAAAAGCCGTCCTCGACCGCGTAAGTCATTGAACCGCGGGGCCCCCAGGTGACGGCAGCCCGCCGACAGCCCAGCTTGCACGCGATGGACGCGATCAGCTCGCGGAGGTCATTGACCCGGTCATGACACGCGAGACGAATTTCTGGCTCGTCAATACAAATAAAGTCAGCCCTTGGGTACTTGGTGATCAGATTGTAGCCGGTGTTCGCGCTGTTGGTCTGTGTGTTAACCGCCAGAAACCGGGAACCGGCGCACAGGAGCTTCACAATATCCGGTTTCATCAGTCCATGCCCATAGTCCGCCACCAAGACCAAGTCGTAGTCGCCCAACACGCTCTTTAGATAGCGGTACAGCTCCTGCTCGACATCGTGTGGAATATCGCTGTCGTCTATAAAGGAGACCTCAAACATCTTGGCGAGGAAGACAGGATCTACATAGCGTCGCTTTACGATGGTAGATGCGTCATCCCGATAAAAAAACCGGGCAGTGATGTTAGGTTTTAGATGTGCGCGGATAAATGCCTCCCTGGATTGGTGCGAGCCCAGGCAGGTCACCAGATGCACGTCTTGGCAGAACCCCGCCACATGGTTTGCACAGGCAAGTACCCCCCCTGCGAACACTTCTTCCCTGAGAAACTTAGTGGCGACGAGCAACTCTTTCGGCGATTTCCCCAGGGCCTGGCAGTAGTGATACTCGTCAATGATCGTCTCGCCAATCATCAGCACTTTCAGCCCACGCAGTCGCTCGAGCTGCTTGATAACGGCATCGTCTGAGTACCGCTGCCGTAACTCCTTGAGGAATATCTTCGCTGTTTCAGGATAAACGTCGAAGTGATCATTCAGAAGCTCGGTCGAGCTGAAGGTGATCTCGTTGGTGAAGTGGAGCTGTCCTCCGACGGCCTTGAGAGCCTCTTCCTCGTGGTTGATCATACCGGTGATGTCATTCTCGGGCGCTGAATACTCGCTCCCTTTGACGTACACATGAGGCTTGAGTAATGTGATCGCCTCCACCGCAGTCGGCCACTGGTTCACCGCCACGAAATCGACGATCTGAAGCGCGGCTACCGACTCAGCACGAAGCTCCTGGTTAAACACTGGCCGGCCCGGTCCCTTATTGACGTGCTCGTCCTGGGTGACCGTGACAACCAGCACATCACCCTCACGCTTAGCCGCCTCGAAGTGCCGGATGTGCCCAGGGTGAACCAGATCGAACACCCCGTGGCAGTGGACAATCCGCAGGCCCTTTTCTCTCAGGCGCGCCAGCGTCTCAGCCAGCTCCTCCAGGGTCTTCACCTTGCTCATTGCGTCCATATCCGTTTCCTTTCGCGTCTTCAAACCCGCCCGATTGTCACCGGGCCAGGAACTCGAACCACTCCTTGGTTGCTCCGGCAATCGACTCTGGGGTCCACACCGGTGCACTTCGCCAGTCCTCGATCGAATGCAGGAGCCGCGAAACACCCTCCTCAAAGGAAACCGCAGGCTTCCAGCCGAGTCGCTTCTGGATCTTCGAAGTGTCAGCGAAGGTGCAGTCGGGCTCGCCGGGACGCTTGGGAATGTGGACGACCGGCCCGCCCAGCAGCTCCACGAGCCGATTTACGCTATACGTTCCGCCGGAACCCACGTTGAAGATCTCCTGCT
>Ga0233425_10000272_pt1 | contig 137034 bp, 93 predicted proteins | sample Watercolumn_Towu_2_FD_181712 | JGI IMG/M metagenome (GOLD analysis project Ga0233425, IMG submission 181712) | Freshwater microbial communities from Lake Towuti, South Sulawesi, Indonesia - Watercolumn_Towuti2014_140_MG | ecosystem: Environmental > Aquatic > Freshwater > Lake | place...
CCATTGTCCGCGGCGTCCTGAAAGGTGTTTGGCCGCATAGGGACGCAGGGAGTCGCTCAATTCACATTTCAGGTCCAGGCGTTTTCCGATCCACTCCATCATCTGCGAATTGGATTCCCCTCCGCCCAGTACGAGCCGTACGAGCGGCTGGCCACGAAAGGTGACGCTGTGATAGCGCACGCACATCGAGAGCTCGGCGGCCAGTCGTTCCAGGGTCGGTCGGATGGCTTCGGCCACGCTGCAAGCGATTTCCGGATCCTGGCCCTCGGAGCGACGGTCGCCGTTATTGCGTCGCAGCGCGGTGGCATCCGACAGCGACATGTCGAGATGTTTAGCGACCGCTTGATCGAGGTCTCGGCCACCGAGATCGAGATATTTGACAAACAGCAGGTCCTCGCCCTGGGCAATCACCACGGCAGTCCGCTCATAACCCACATGCGCGAAGATCGCGCGTTGCTTGCGGTCGTCGTCGCGGCGGAACTGCCCGACATAGCTGCGAACCAGAGCCATCGGCTCGACATCGACCGCGATCGGAGTGAGTCCGGAGGCTTCAATCGTCTCCAGCAGGATATGCAGTCGCGGCCTGTGGCAGGCCATCAGAATCACCTCGCGCACGACCGTGTCTGCCTGGCGAACGTCGGCCGCTTCGACAAATCTCAGTTCGGCTTCCGCGGCCGGAAACGGTATCCTTCCAGCCGCTTCCTGTTGCACCTGCTTCTGCACCGCGGCCGGATCGCCTTTCGCAACCCGCAGATTCTGCACGAACAACTGATGGTCGGAGAGTGACACGATCGCCTCGCGGCCTTGAAAGTCGCCTCCCTCGCGAGCGCGCCGCAGCGCAGCCGCGATCCGTGCCGTGGCCTCCTTGGCGTCACCGTCCGTCGACGCGGGCATGATATCGGTTCGGATTGCATCGATCAATTTCGTTCGGTCATTGTTCAGTTGCACCAGCCGCACCGAATGGCTGCCGATGTCAATTCCGATCGGACTAGATCGACGAGCGAACAATCGTGAGATCATACGCTGGCCCTCGGGGAACGGTTTTTGGCGAATGGCGACACATTGACCGCATCCAGCGGCTGCGGCGCCGAATCAGGAACGACGTCAATCGGCGCGGGACGGATCGGCGCTGACGCCGACGGCGCAGCGCGCGTCAAGGCACCCAGCGACGTCACGCCACTCGCCGCATCGACCTCGATCGGCAAGTAAAGCGCCTGCGTGCCCGAACCAACTCCCAGCCAGATTCGGGACCGATCGGCGCTGGCTGTCGCGCCCAGCGCATTGAATTCGATCCGGTCCGTCGATCGGATCACGCCGGCGCTGGTGATCGTCTGAACGGCGACGATCCGGATCGGGTTCATCGTGAAAGGCAGTTCGGCGAGTCGCGTCGATTGCGTGCGCGACGTGTCGTCGCTGCTCTTGTAGGGGTGTTCGGGCAGATCGTCAAAATCGGGGTTGGTCCCCGCGTGGGTCAGCACGTAGCGATTGCCGGTGAGTTCGAAAGTGAACCGATAAGGGGTTCCATGAGCGATCGCCAGGCTGCGACCATAAGCAAGGTCGGATTGGACAATTTGCGCCGCCGACGACAGGGTGTCGCTCTTCCCGGGTTCGAGACTGGGGATGGCGACGGCCGCCAGGATGGCGATGATCGTGATCGTGATCAGCAACTCGACCAGCGTCAGTCCGCGGCGCATGCAATTTTTGGAATCGATCTGCCGCTGGCGGCTCGATGGGACCGCGCGTTTAACGATCCGATCGGCGGTTCGACGCCGCGGGCTTCGGAGCGGATTCGGCTCGCAGTAAGGCATTTTGTTCCTGGAGCAATACGCGAATTTCCTGCAATTCCCGGATCATCTCGTTTCGCTGATCCACCGCGTTCGCGAACGGTGGCTGAGCCCCCTGGGGCGCGGCGCCACTGGTCCGATAAAAACTTAGCACGCAAACTGCCAGTGCATTTGCCAACACCAAAAGGAACCACCGTTTGTCCGTCACTTTCATTGCTCCGCTCCTATCCCTTAAAATCGTTACCTTCTCACTCCATTCATTGCGCCTCGTCCCGCATCGATACCACCGTCCATCGCAGCGTGGCCTGTCCGTTGCCGGTGCCTCCGCTGTCGGCGGGCAGGGGTTCGTATAACGTATCCGGTCCCTTTTTCCAATGGTAATTCAGTGCCGCATCGGGAGCTTCAAATTTGATCGCGGGTGCAAAGCTCAAACCGTACTTACTCTCCAGCCACAAAGGAAAATGGTCCAATTCCGCAACCAGATGCGCGGCCCTGAATTCGTCGTAGCGATCCTCCCACCATTTATCGCTTTGATTAAACTCCATACGCGGCTGGACTTGAAACTCACGGGTAGCCAGCCGGCCCTTCAAATGGAATGCCATCGTCGATTGACCCGCCACCGGGCAACTGAACATTCCACCCACAAACATCAACCCTCTCAAGGTCACACGAGCACCATCCGCGACGATCGCGTTGCCGGCAACTGCTAGCGTCGGCAGGTGCAACGCAACGCTGGATTCCGCCAGCGGCATCATATAGGCCGCCTCAAGATCGCTGGTTCCGGTAGAGAATGTCACATTGCCAAGCCCGATGATCGTTCCGCGGACCGTCACATTGGCGCCGATCGTCAGGTCGGTCGTCGCTACACAAAGTCCCAGCGGGTTAACTGCCGGATCGGGCTGAATCGTCGTGTTCTGCAGCAGGGACGGCAGCAGGACCGCGGAATAGAGCGGCCCTGCCGGATAAAGGCGATATGTGACATGGCTGCTGTTCAACCCATAGTCGGTCAGCAAGGATGCGTGCGTGTCCAAGGTCCCGTCGTTGACGGTGACCCTCAACGTGTTGGTTACCAACAACAGCGTCGCGGAGTCGGTCAACAAGATCGGCAACGTCACCGATTGGGAAAACGGCCGGTGGTCCGGCCAGCCCGCATCGCGCATCTTTCGCAAATCCCTCAGGTACTCCTTCTTCGAATCGATCGCTCCCCAGTCCGGACCACAGATGCTAAGAGGCGACCGGATCCGCGTGGGGCCGTCAATATGTAGCGGGAATTCGACCTGAAACTGGTTTGTGTCGCCGCTGGCGTATTGATAAACACGGTACGGCTCTTGGTCGGCCCAACCTGGCGGTTCGGCGGGAGTCTTTTCGGGCACGAGTTGTACGATCGTGCGGATGGCATGACTCGAGCGCAGGCGAGTATCGGTATCGTCGGTGACGGTCGCCGATGCCAGAATCGTCACGCGGTACGGCGTGTAGGCATATTCCGGGTGCGCTGCGTTGATGCGGCTGTCGCCTGCGGTATAGCGTATCGTGTACGACTGTCCGGCGCCCCACGATCCCTGGACCGTGAAATCGTTATTCGAGACGAATCCGGGCCAGCTGCCGTCCTGGATCGTTCGCAACGCCAGGCTTGTTGCCTGCATCGCCACATGACGCGCCGTTTGAGCGCGCGCCGCGTTCTTCTGGATCAAGGCACTGGTGAGTTGGGAACGGGCCATGCTGTAAGCCAGGCCGATCGCGATGGCGAAGAGCCCCAGCATGAGCAGCAGGGCGGCGCCTCTTCGGCGCCGCGCGTGGATCGATCTCTTCCCGCGACTTTTCGGAATCTCGAATAAATGATCGGCTGGCAGCGTGTTCATCGGGCAATCACATGATAATGGGCCACAGAATCGAAGAAGGGGAACAGTTCCGCACTGGCGGACGAGGCATCTTCGGCCAACTGCAGCTCGATCCGGCACCAGGCCTGCCGCAACCCGGACGTGCGCGAATACAGGTCTTGCGGCCACCCCAATTGACGCCAGTTCAGGTAGGATTGTGAGGCTGCGTCTAGCTGACGATAGCCGGACAACGCTTCCGTCGACGGCCGCAGTCGCGTCTCAAATCGTACATTTCCCCGCGGTCCGCTCGGCGACTGGCTGACCCGCAACCGGGAAGTAAGTTCGCGGCGCGTGGCGGATGGCGCGCTCTTGAAACTGGCCACCAGTAGCGCCCACCCTTCCTCGTCCTTCAACGGCGGCACCGTCGAACTGTCGCCGGGCATCGTGATTTCGAGCAGCTGATTCGGCTGGCTGAGTCCCGGGCAGAACATGGTCAGTTCGCCGACTCGCGGCAGTCCCGCAGCATCCGCGGGTGTGCCACCGGGTGGATCCCAGACCACGACCGTGTCGGGGAAAAGGTAGGATCCATCGACGGCCGCCATGCTCACAATCCCAGGGAATGCCTCGTTGGCGTGCGCCCTTCGCATCGCGCGCTGGATCCGCTCGATACAGACGCGTCCGTGTTGCGCGATGTCGAAGCTTGTTTGCGAATACTCGTGGGCGCTGCGCACCGTCGATGCGAGCATCGCCACTCCGGCGGCGATCATGACAGTAATTACGCTGGCGGCCAGCAGTTCAATCAAGGTCACGCCGAGGGGAGCGCTCGGCGTGGTCCGCCGTCGGCACCTGCCGGTGCGCATGCGCGGCGCGAATCGTAGTTGCCACTCCCGATCAGTTCGACTTGGGCACATGGATCACAGCTCGTCGTAATTCTGCAAGGATCATTCGCGACCCGTCGGGTCGACTCCGAAACACTTGAACTTCCAGCATCCGATAATAGGTCGGGGCGTCCTGGGGCGCGAATGAACTCGCGTCGGCCACATAGAACACGTTGGTTTCCACCTGCCACCCGGCAAAATAGTCGGCAGGTAAAGCGAAGCCCGGGTGCCGATCGACCACGGCCGATGATCCGCCCGTTCCCAGCGGATGCCCCCAGGGGTCGACGAGCGGCGATTCGACGCGCGGCGTGCGGTGATCGCCGTCCTGCGCGCCGGCAAAATCATCCAGATCACTCCAGACCGATCGCGGCCCGCCGCTCACCTTCGTACCCAGCGGATCGGAAAGCACATTGTTCGGATCACCGGCGGTCGCCTGCGGATCGGCGAAGGGCAGGCCCAGCGCTTCGTCGAGATATTGCGCAGCAATTCCCCGGGCCAGCGTCTCGTCCAATGCCTGGTTGCTCGATTCAACGGAGGCTTGCGTGGCAAGCATCAAGGAAGCACCGACTACGGCCAGCATTGCCAGTGCCGCCATGCACTCGACCAGGGTCATCCCAGATCGTCTTTCGCCCGTTCGACGCGACAACGAAAGCAGGATCACGTGCGGCCTCCGGATGCGGAAAAGAAAAAACGCGGCGGGTCCCTCGAGCTCCCAGCTGCGCCCGCCGCGCCAGACATACCGATCTCTCCCCAGGGACCGGCATGCAGAAAAAGCCTAGGTCGATCGCGGGACGTGTCAAATGGCGATCGGCATCTGCCGGGCACAAGGCCGTCAGACGGCGTCGATGTTGCTTTGCCGCATCAATGCGTTTGACGTTTTGCCACGCCGTCGCGTTGCGACAACAGCGGTGCTGTTAATGGAATACGAATTCCACGATCGAAGAGTCATCCAGAAAAGGCTGGCCACCCTGCACCTCACGCGCGATGCCGCCAATGTTATCATACCAAGGTGCAATCGATCGTCGTCATCAACGTTGTCGGACTTACGTCGGAACTTGTCGGCCCCGGCATGCCGCGGGTGGCCGAGTTCGCGCGGCGCGGCGCGACCGCACCGATCGGGTCGGTGATTCCCGCCGTAACCTGTTCCGTTCAGTCCACGTACCTCACTGGCCGCTGGCCGTCCGAACATGGCATCGTCGGCAACGGCTGGTATTTTCGCGACGAATGCGAGGTTCGATTCTGGCGCCAGTCGAATCGGCTCGTGAACGGCGACAAGCTCTGGGACGAGGCGAAACGGCGCGATGGCCGTTTTACCTGCGCCAATCTCTTCTGGTGGTACAACATGTACTCGACGGTCGATGTCAGCGTGACGCCGCGGCCCATGTACCCCAGCGACGGCAGAAAGATCCCCGATGTCCATACGTATCCAGCCGTCTTGCGTAACGACTTGCAGCGCGATCTGGGAACGTTCCCGCTGTTTCAGTTCTGGGGGCCCGCCACAAATATCGCCTCGTCGCAGTGGATCGCCGATGCTTCGATGCACGTCATCGGACGATACAACCCCACGATGACGCTCGTCTACCTGCCGCATCTCGACTACTGCCTGCAACGATTCGGTCCCGATCCGATCGCCAACGCGGCCGAACTGCGCGCGATCGACCAGGTCGTTGGCGCGCTGATCGATTTCTGCTCAGCCCGCGGCGCTACCGTGGTACTGCTGAGCGAGTACGGAATCACCGCCGTCTCGCGGCCAATCCATTTGAACCGCGCGCTTCGACAGGCCGGACTTCTCTCCGTGCGCGAAGAGCTTGGCCGCGAGTTGCTGGATGCCGGAGCCAGCCTCGCATTTGCCGTCGCCGATCATCAACTTGCCCATATCTATGTCAACGACCCCTCGGCGCTGCACGCCGTACGGGGGCTGATCGAGAACACGCCCGGCGTCGCCCGCGTCTATGACCAGGCAACAGCCCCTGAAATTCACCTCAATCACCCGCGAGCCGGGGAACTGATCGCCCTGGCCGAACCGGACGCCTGGTTCACGTATTACTATTGGCTTGACGAGTCACGCCAACCCGATTTCGCCCCCACCGTCGATATCCATCGTAAGCCGGGCTACGATCCAGCCGAGCTGTTTCTCAACCCCCGTCTGAAGTTCCCGCGACTTAAGATCGCGGGAAAACTGCTGCGAAAGAAACTCGGCTTACGTACCCTGATGGACGTGGTTCCCACCAGCGGCGAACTGGTGCGTGGTTCCCATGGCCTGCCCGCCGCGTCCCCTCTGCACGCCCCGGTCTTCATTTCCCCGCGCCATGACCTGGTCACAGGCCAACTGCTGCAGCCCGTCGCCATCCGACAATTACTGCTGGAGCATCTGTTCACGCCGTCGAAACCGTAGACGACCGATGTCTACTTCAGGCGCACGGCTATTTGTATCGCGCGGTCCTTCGCTGTCTCCAGCCTCATTCTTGGGTAGATGACGCGTAGTACCTGCGGCTCTGCCCCAGCATCTCCTTTGCGACTTTGCGAGACCCCTGACTTCCGGATTTCCGTCCGGCCGATGGTGCCCACCGCATTGACGGCGAGCCGCACGCTGTCGCCGTGAATCAGCTGGCGCGCAGGCGGCGCGTACCCGCACTTCGCCTCGATGCAGTGTCTCGACGGCGCACGTTACTACATAGATACAACGTACGAATGGGGCAAAACCGACTCGCAGCAACAGCAGAATTTTCCAAGAATTAGGATCTTTGAGTGTCTGAGCTCTTGTTTGAGACCTCTTTTAGATCTTTGAGTGTCTGAGTTTCTTTGAGTTTCTTTTTGAGTTTCTAGCCATCTGGCTGATGTTACGCACCGCGGCGTGCACCTCAACCCAGCGGAGGCTGGAAGCGCTGGAAGCCCCCACCACGCTCTCTTCCTGCAAAAAAACGCTTCTTTGCGACTTTGCACCTTTGCGAGAGCCCTGACTTCCGCATTTCCAGCGGACCGAACCGAAACGCAGTAATGGCAGAACGTACAAAAGAACAAAATCGTTGAGTGTCTGAGATCTTACGGTCCAGAAGAATATGATCTTTGAGTGTCTGAGATTTTTAGACACGCAGTAACAGCGGAATTTGCCAAGAAACAGGATCTTTGAGTGTCTGAGCTCTTCTTTGAGACCTCCTTTAGATCTTTGAGTGTCTGAGTTCTTATGAAAAGGAATAAAATCTCTGAGTGTCTGAGATTTTGTCCGTCCGGCCCTTTGAGTGTCTGAGATTTTCAAATCTTTGAGTGTCTGAGATTTTAGCCGCATTTCCGTCGGGCCGATCCGACACGCCGTAACGGCAGAATTTGAAAAAGAACAAGATCTTTGAGTGTCTGAGATTCTGTTCTGGCTTGAAAAGGAATAAGGTCTTTGAGTGTCTGAGATTTTCGAGTGTCTGAGATTTTAGTCTTCAAATCTTTGAGTGTCTGAGATTTTATGAGATTTTGCTTTGCGAATTTGCGCCTTTGCGAGAGCCCTGACTTCCGCATCTCCAGCGGACCGAACCGAATCGAAACGCAGTAATGGCAGAATTTTCAAAAAGGATAAAATCTCTGAGTGTCTGGGATTTTATGGAGATTTTGTGGGTGTCTGGGACTTTTAGGGATTTTAGAGATTCTAGAAATCTTGAAAAATCTTCTTTGCGCCTTGGCGAGAGCCCCCGACTTCCGCATTTACGTCGGGCCTTTGCGAGAGTTGCGCAAAATGATCCAGTTGGAAGTGGCGCTGTCCAATCAGGTACCCCGCCGATGCCCGTACCACGCGATCTGCATCCTAGGACAGTATCGCAGTCCGCGGTCCTGACTGAGCGGCACCAGCCAGCGTGCGATTTCCGACAGCGCGGACAGGTTGGTCCCCTGCGGCATCAGCAGCACGCGGCCCCGATCCAGCTCGGGAAAATCGGCAAGATACGCCTCGATTTCATCACAGTCGGAGCGACTCTCAACCACAAATTTGAACTGGTATTCCCGCCCCACGATCAACCGCCGGATGACATCCGGCACATGGCGCGTCCGCTCGTGGCGATGATGCCACTGCGGGTGCATTTCCGCGGAGGGAGTGGAATTTGTCAGCTTGGGGCTGATCGACATCAGATCGCACCGCACCGGCAAGTACAACGTGCCCGCCGTTTCGATCGTCAAGTGCAGCCCGCTCTCGGACAAGGCGTCGGTCAGCGGCAGCAGTTCCGCGAACAGCATCGGCTCGCCGCCGGTGATGACGACGTGCCGCGCGGCGTAACCACGCACGGAGGAGACGATTTGGTCGACTGACAAATCATCCCCTTCCGGCTCCCAGGAGGTAAACGGAGTATCGCAAAACCGGCAACGCAAGTTGCAACCCGACGCCCGCACGAAGACGCTCGGTGTTCCAGTCAGCAACCCCTCGCCCTGGCGCGATTCATAGATCTCGGCAATCCGCATTCCTGCCCACCTTGTCGTTTGCGCCACCGCCCCCACTTCCGCCCTGGAACAAATTACAGAATACTGTCCCCAGATCTATTGAAATACCGGAGTTCCGCGAATGACGCCGCTGCAGCGCGACCTGCTTGAAACTTTCCCCAACCAGTTCCCGCATCGCGATTATCTCATCGAAATCGTCTGTCCCGAATTCACGTCCGTCTGTCCGAAAACGGGACAGCCCGACTTCGGCACGTTGACGATTCGATACACCCCGGATCTGCAATGTGTGGAACTGAAGAGCCTGAAGATCTATTTGCAGCAGTTTCGCAATCAGGGGATTTTTTACGAGAACGCAACGAATCAGATTCTGGATGATCTGGTGGCGTTATTGAAACCTCGGCGACTCAGTTTATCGGCGGCGTTTACGCCGCGCGGCGGAATCTCCACGACCGTGACGGTCACCTACGACAAAGGGTGATCCGTCCCAATGGCCGATCCGATCAGACGGAGAACGAACTGCCGCAGCCGCAGGTCTTGGTCGCGTTCGGATTCTGAAATTCGTAGCCGCTTTTTTCAAATTGCGTCTTGTAGTCGATGGTCGTGCCGTTGAGTAACAGCGCACTTCGCTTGTCGACGACGATTGCAACCCCGTTGCTTTCAATCTTGTCGTCCATGTTCGCATCGAACGACTTGTCGAAATGCAATCGATAGCCGAACCCGGAGCAGCCGCCGCCTTCGACCGACACGCGTAAAAACGCATCCGCCTCGATTTTCGCCGCTTCTCGAGCCTTCTTTACCTCTTCCGCAGCCTTTTCCGTCAACGTCACGATCATGGTCAAATCCCTCGCTTCAAGACTCGATACCGATTTTTGACAACCCTACATGTCTAAAATAGTACATCGGGCGGCATTAGGGAAGGTGGGTTTTTGTTTGTCCGCCGGGTTGCTCAACGCCCGATCAACGACCGCAGTCGGCGAACGGAATCCGACACGATTTCGATCGCCTGATCGATCTCGAGTTCGGTGGTGTAACGACTTAGGCCAAACCGCAAACTGGCGCGCACCCGGTCATCGGGAACGCCCAAGGCCCGCAAAACGTGGCTCGGTTCGGGGTTAGTTGAGGTGCAGGCACTGCCGCTCGACACCGCCAAATCGCGCATGCTCATCATGAGCGCTTCCCCATCGACACCGCCAAACGAGCAATTCAGGTTGCCAGGCAGTCGGCAACCGGGCAGATCGAGAGCCGGACCATTCAGGTCGCAGTCGGGAATGGAACTTGAAAGGCCGGTGAAAAGCCGATTGCGCAAAGCAGTCTGTCGGACCGCCTCCTGGTCCATTTCCGTGACGCACAGTTCCAGGGCCCGTGCCAGCCCGACCACCAGTGGCACGGGCGCGGTGCCGCTGCGGAAGCCGAATTCCTGTCCCCCGCCGTCGATCTGGGGTTCGATCCGTACTGGCGGGGATGAGCGGCGAACGTACAGGGCACCAATCCCCTTGGGGCCATGGATCTTGTGCCCACTGAAGCTCATCAGGTCGACGCCAAGAGCCCGGACGTCGACCGGGATTTTTCCAACCGCCTGTGTGGCATCGGTGTGCAACACGATTCCACGTTCCCGGCAAACGGCGGCCAATTCGGACAGTTTCTGGATGACTCCAATCTCATTGTTTGCCAGCATGACGGTAACGAGCAGCGTGTTCTCCCCCAATAATCTGACGATCTGGTCGGTGTGGAAACGCCCGGCCTCGGGTTCGCCTGCGGGAACGAGGGGCGCGAAACTGACGTCGAATCCGCGGCGAGCCAGTTTGGCAATCGGATCGAGTACCGACTTGTGTTCCGTCGCCAGCAACACCAGGTGATTTCCCCGCCGGCGGACGCGCTCGGCGACCCCGCGGATCGCCAGATTATTGCTTTCCGTGGCCCCACTGGTAAAAACGATTTCTTTGGGAGATGCATGGAGGAGGCGGGCAATCGAGCTGCGGGCTTCGTCAACCGCTGCCTGGGCGTCCCAGCCCATCCAGTGGCTCGTACTTCCGGCATTTCCGTACCGTTCGGTGAAAAACGGCAGCATCGCATCGACAACCCGCGGGTCGACCCGCGTGGTGGCATGGTTGTCGAGGTAAATCCGGCGGTCGGTCATGGTGGCGCGAACAAGGCCTCCAGGCAGATGCGCGACCATGTTTCAAATCCATCCAGGTCGGCAAGCAGTTCCGGCAGCGGCCGGAAGCCGGCGTTTAGAATATCCGCTTCGCGCGGCTTCACTTCGGGTCGTTCGACGTCGAAGATATGAACCACACCCAGGTGCACTTTGCCCACGTCGGTAAGGTCATCGTTGATCAATCCGCAGCAGGTTTCGCGGTAGGGGGAGTCGATGACGACTTCCTCGGACAACTCGCGGCGCATCCCTTCCCAGTACGGGTTCTGTTCGGCGGCGTCGTCCGCGCAAATATGGCCACCGATGCCGATACTTCGCTTGCTGTGCAGCCTCTTTTCGCCTTGCCCCTTTCCGCGGGTATATTCGAACAGGTGTGCTTGGCCGTCGGCGGCGATATGGCGGAAGATGACGTAGGGAATCAGCTGTTTAAAACCCGGGTCCTCTTCCATTTGCGGTCGCGGGCGATAGCTCGTATTACCGCGGTCGAAGAGGGGTCCGAGGTATCGATCGATCTCGGCGCTGAATCCCTGGAAGTGCCCCAATTCGTGGAACAGTTGGGTCGGCACGACGAGAATCTGTTCAACCGCGACGGTGGACATGCTGGAAGGGGCTCCGATAGGAAACTCTGGCGGCGTGGGGAAGTACAGGCCCGATCGGTTCGGCCCGTCCGAGCCGATGACAATCATGGCGGTGTAATCATGGCGGTGTAATCATGGCGGTGTATTGTGCCATATTCGCGAGACGGCGGCTATCACCAAATGGTCATAGTATCAGCATGGCGTCGCCGTAACTGTAGAAGCGATAGCGCTGATCGATCGCCTCGGCATAGGCTTCTCGGATTAATGCATCGCCGCCAAAAGTGCGAACCAGCACGAGCAGCGTGCTGCGTGGCAGGTGGAAATTGGTCAACAGGCCGTCGATGGCCTGGAATTGGAACGGCGGGCGAATGAACAAATTCGTTTCACCTTCGAACGGCAACACCGGACCGCTGGCGGCGGCGGACTCCAACATCCGGGCGACGGTCGTTCCCACGGCAATCACGCGGCCGGCCCGTTCGCGGCACGTGCGAACCGCTTGACAGACGTCGGGGCGGACGGCCCCCCATTCCGAGTGCATCGTGTGCTCGTCGAGTTTTCGCGCGGTCATGGGGCGAAAGGTGCCGATTCCCACATGCAGCGTGACGTAGGCAATGTCGAGCGGCAAAGCGCGCAAGCGGTCGAGCAATTCTTCGCTGAAATGCAGGCCGGCGGTGGGGGCGGCGACAGCGCCAGGGCGCCGGGCGTAGACGGTCTGATACCGATCCCGGTCCGAATCGACCATTGTGCCTTGGCGGATGTAGGGCGGCAGCGGAACGCGGCCGACTTTGTCCAGCAGTTCCCAGGTCGGCAGGCTGCTTTCGGGCCGAGCCAGCCACAGGCCCTGCTCCAGGTGCGCCAGCAAGTTCAGCGAACAGATTTCCTGGGCACTGCGATCGCAAAGCATGATCGACTCCCCAGTGTCCAGCCGGCCGCGCGTCTTTCCCATGATCTTCCAGACCGTCGGATGTTCGTGCAACGGACGGTCGAGCGCCTCCAAATCACTGATGCGGCTGTCATCGGTCGGACCGGATTGGGATATCGGCGCGTCGTGCGAGAGGAATAGTCCGGTCCAACGCCCGCGCGTCCGAATTCGATAACCTTCCAACCGCGCCGGCACGACTTTGGTATCATTCAGAACCAGCAGATCTTTCGCGCGGAGGATGTCGGGCAGTTCCCGAACGTGCGAATGGGAGATCGTTCCGCGCGCCCGGTCGACGATCAGCAATCGCGCATCGGTGCGTCGTGCCAGCGGTTGTTGAGCGATCAGATCGGCGGGCAATTCATAGTCATAATCGTCGATCTGGTCCATGATTCCGCGAGTATAAGTTGCATCGCAGGGCTTCCATAGGGGGATGCATGTCGCCGATCCGCGTCGCCTTCGTGATTACCGAACTGCGCGTGGGCGGAGCGGAGCGCTGCTTGACGAGACTGGCCGCAGGGCTTCATTCCGAACAAATCCAGGTCGAAGTCTATTCCCTTGCGGCGGCGCCGCCGCCGGATCGCGGCGAGTTGGTGGAACTGCTGCGCACCTCCGGCATTCCCACGCATTTCCTCGGCCTGAATTCACCCTGGCAATTCCGCACCGCCGTCCGACTGTTGCGTCAGGAATTGGATCGGCAGCGCCCGGCAATTGTGCAGTCATTTCTGTTTCACGCGAATGTCGTCGCGTCGTTGGCGGCGAAACCTTGGCCGGCGTTACGCGTCGTGCATGGCTTGCGGGTTGCCGATCCCCGCGCCTGGCGGCATTGGGTCGAGCGGGTTGCGGCGACGCGCGCCGACAAAGTCGTCTGCGTGAGCGATGCCGTCGCTCGATTTGCTCGGGCACGTAGTCGCATCGCCACGGCCAAAATCGTAACGATCGCCAACGGCGTCGATTGTGATTTCGTCGACGCCCAGCCGGTCACTCCGCTGGAGTCGCTGGGCCTGGCTTCGGAACGACGCGCCATCGCCGCCCTTGGACGACTGGATCCCCAGAAGGGATTCGATTGGCTCCTGGACGCTGCCGCAAACTTCCTGCCGCAACTGCCGCAACATGACCTGATAATCGTCGGCGACGGACCGGAACGCGCGGCGCTCGCGGCACAAACGCAACAACTCGGAATCGCCGACCGCGTCTACATGCCCGGCTGGCGAAAAGACGCTATCGGCATCCTCAAGGCCAGCGATCTGTTCGTGATGACCTCCCGCTGGGAAGGAATGCCCAACGCCCTGCTGGAAGCGATGGCCTGCTCGTTACCCGTCGTGGCCACGCGCGTGGAGGGCGTCGAGGAAGTCGTGGCGGAATTCCCCGACCGGCAACTCGCCAGTCTCACCGACACCAATGAACTGGTCCATCGCGTGGTCAAGCTGGCGCGCGATCGCGCCTTGGCCGAGGAACTGGCCGCCGCAAACCGCTGGCAGATCCAGCAGCGTTTCTCGCTGGAACAGATGATCGCACGCTATCGACAGCTCTACGAACACCTGCTAAGCGACGACTGACCGCCGTCCACTCGCCCAGAATGGTGCACGGTGGGTCGAGGTTTTGCGAGGCCCACCAGGATCACGGGGCAACGCGCATTGGCGGGGGCTAGAAGCCCCCACCACGCACTGGATGTGCCCACCACGCACTGGATGTGCCCACCACGCGTTCAACGCCCACGGCCGGGGTCGCCGAACGGGCCTGGCACACCGTCGTTGCGCGTCACTTCGTCACCCCACCCCAGGCCTTCCGCTTCACGCAGCAGTGACTCCAGTCGATTCTTGATAATCTCGGACTTCATTTCTTCACGAGATTCGAGTGTCGTCCTGAGTCGTTGCACGCGTTGTTCCAGTGCCAGCAACTCTGTCATCCGGCGATGCTGTCGCAGCTCAAAGATCCGCTGCAGGCGATTTGCGACTTCCTGTTCGACGCTCTGCTTCTGCTCAGCGTCGTCCAGCTGCGCATAGTGAGTCACGAGCCGTTGAATTTCCCCTTCGAGAACGCTGTCCTCGCTGAACGCCATTCCGCCTCCGCCGCCCATCATCTCGCCACTCATGCCACCCATGCCGATAGCGCCGCCCATCAAGCCGCTGGCGCCACCGCCGCTGTTCATCCCCTGACCAGGCATGACTCCGCCGGGGATGCCACCAAGTCCGCCCATACCCGCGCCACCCGCGCCACCCGCGCCACCCGCGCCCCAAGCGGGGCTGAGCAAGCCGCCCATGGCTCCCGTTCCCGCGCCGCGTTTGCTTTGGCCAGCCCTTCGCGTTCCACTCGCGCTGCCGGCTGACGACCCACCGGAAGCAGTCCCGCCCATACTGGCTCCGCTACCCATTTTCGATTCATACGTCTTGCCATTCGGGTTCGGTTTCGAGTTTCTAGTCTTGGTCGAAGGGCGGTTTGGATCGCTCGGGACGGGCTCAGGATTTTTCGTCCCCTGGCCCTGCGGCGTCAACTCGGCCGAATTGGGTTCGAGTCGCGATGGGGCGGGAGTTTCGAAAGGATCATCGATCTCCGCTACTCCGGGAGCGGCACCAACTCCGAATGGATCGTTCGCAGCCCCAGGTGCCGCCGGTTCGAGCGGCGTTGTACTCCCGGGCGAAGTAGGCGCGGACTGTTGTGCGGCCAGCATCAACGATCCTCCGACGGCCATGACAAATAACCAACCGACGACGGAACGGGTTGCGCTCATATGCTCTTCCTGAAAATTTTGAGGAGTCGTAAATCAGACTGTTCCACGCTATTTCGACGCACTGGCATCGTCCGGCTGCTCGGCTCGCGGTACGCCATGCCGTTCGTCCTGGGCCAGGGCGGTCTCGATTTCCAGCAGTCGACGCGAAAGTTCACGCAGCTCATCGTCGAGGATCGGCGGGTTGGTCATTGGGGATACCAGTCCTCGTTCGATCGCATCGATCCACCGGTGCAGCGATTGGATCTCGATGGTGCCGCCTCCCGACCATGCATCGATGCGGACCGTCTCTGGGATGATGCTAGGCGGCAGGTTCATTCCGCCGGACGATTGGCCGCTCGAATTCGACATCTGCGAAGGATTCGCGGCTGTTGGCACACTCGCTCCAACGGGAATCGCGTTCTGATCTGGTTTCCGCCACCACAGCCCTTTCACTGCGAGCGTGATTGTCACCGCGATCAGCAGGCCGCCCGCGAGCAGCCCAAGATTGGTGCGCGCCAATCGTCCAGCGTTCCAATGGCGGGACCATTCGCGACGGGGACGGGAGTTGGTCGAGGGGGATTGGCGATGCGCCAACTCGCCTTCGAGGATGCAGGCAAGTTCAGCCGCGGTCTGGATGCGACGGCGCGGGTCTTTGTCCATGAGTTTCAGGATCAACTCGTCGAGCCAGTCGGGGACGAGCGGATTGACGGAGCGCACACTGCGCGGATTCGTTGCGCAGATATGGTGGATGACACCCACCACCGTTTCCGCGCGAAACGGTGGATGGCCGGCAGCCATGGTGTAGAGTACGCTCCCAAGACTGAACAGGTCGCTGCGTTGGTCGAGCGGTTCACCGCGGGCCTGTTCGGGAGCCATGAATTGGGGCGTCCCGGCGATCAACCCGCTATGCGTGAGACTGGCTTCGTCGGCGGTGCGAGCGAGCCCGAAGTCGGTGACCATGACGCGTTCGACGGTATTTTCCAGCAGGATATTCGCCGGTTTGACGTCGCGGTGAATCAGCCCCTGGCTATGGGCGGCATCCAGTCCGAGTGCGATCTGCCGTCCAATCCGGAGGATCTCGTCAATCTCCAATCTGCCTTCGCGCTGGATCCGTTCCTGCAGCGACCGGCCGGGAACATAGCGCAGCACGATGTACGGAATGCCACGGAACTCGTCGACGGCGTAGATCGGCACCACGTGATCGTGCACGACGGCCGCGGCGGCACGCGATTCCCGAGCGAATCGTTGGCGTGCCGGGGCATACACCGCAAGGTGCGGCCAAAGCACCTTCAGCGCCACGTAACGATGCAGCGCCGGCTCCCAGGCCTTCAGCACCACGCCCATGGCGCCATGCCCGACGACGCCGCAGATTTCGTAGACGCCCATCCGTCCTAGCATGCGAGGATCGTCGGACGGAGCGAGAAAGCCGAGTCGATCGGCCAGCGGGAGCAACGCGACCGAAGATCCGTCGGGCGACGAATCCGGAGCATCCGCTTGCGGCTCCAGCTCGCGACCGCGCAAATGCGTGCCGACGCAGTCGAGCCATTCCGTGCCACCGGCGGCTTCCTCCAACGCCGAACGGCACGCGGGGCAGACATCGAGGTGCTGCAGCAACGTTTTCTCTTCCTGCGCAGAATTCTCCGCCGACACCAATCGCCGCAGATCAGCAACGGATGGGCAATCGTTGCTCGCCGGATTGTCGATTGCGGGTTCCCTGGTCATGGTTCACCATTGCGTCCAATCATCGAATTCTTCGATGATCTGTTTCAAGCGAGCAAGGATACGACAGCGGGCGGCATAGGCGGCACCGAGCGACAAACCGAGTCGTTGCGCGGCGGCGGGGATCGGCTCGCCAGCGACGCTGGTGCACCAGAACAGTTCCCAATTCGCCGGCTGAAACTCCGGCTGAATCTTTTTTGCGGCCCAGTGCAGCAATTCGCCGCGAAACTCCAACAGGTAGACAGTCCGTTCGGCCGGTGACAGATCGGGCTCCTCCGCCAGTTGCCGAAGGACATCCGAGTCGCCGCTGCCCAGCACGGTCCGCCGCTTTTTCTCCACGGCATTCACAATCATGTTGCGGACAATTCGAAAAAGCCAGCCGCGGAACCGGCCCGCCTCCGATCCGACCTCGAGACGGTCGATATTCCGGGAGACCGCCAGCAACACGTCCTGAATCAAGTCCTGGGCGTCGGCATGCTGCATTCCCTTGCGCGCGGCCAATCGGTAAATCAGGGGTTCGTACAACGAGGCGAAGTCGCGCCAGGCATCGTGATTGCCAGGTTGTCGCAAACGCAACAACAGGCTGTCCCGCGTCTCAGGCAATTCGTACATTCCGTCCACCTCATTACACTACACCAGCGACGCGGCTGAATCTTACGGCCGACATGGAAAAAAAACAGCTATTTTTCCCAACGGCATCGAAATCCAGGTCCGCCGATACCGAAACTCGACCGGCCGCTCTTTCGGGATTCCAACGGGTAACTCGGACGCGGCGGTCAGTCCGACCGCCTTCGACAGATTGAATTCGAGTTGGCGCCAAGCTACGCTGATGGGCTCTTTTCCCTTCGGGCTGGAGCGGGCAACGAATGATTCGATCGGTTCTGATGCTGGCCATGGCGGTCACGCCAGCCGTGACTTTTCGTGCCGGCATTGCCGCGGACGGTGCCTCGGCCGACGGTGATTCCCCGGGCCTGGTGGTGACGGCGCAATCCGGCGAGATCCGTCGCCATAAGCCCGGCGTCTGGACCGTACTGGTGGCGTCGGCCGCCAACCACGGCGATCAGGACCGGACCGGGATGGTCTCCACCTATTTCGCGCCGCGTGTGGAGCAGCAGTTTGCACGCCAGATCTGGGTCCCGGCGCATGCGTTTCGAACCTCGTGGCTGCCGATCCCATTGCCGACGGGCCTGGCCAAGAATGTCAGCCAGCAGCAACTGACGATGATCTCGATGGAAGTCGCGGCCGACGGCCGACAACTGCTGCAGCGGCACCAAAAAGATTTGCTCACCAACACCATGCCGATTCTGCTGGACCACGAACCGGGCATGACCGGCACTTACCTGCGGAAACCGCTTCCCGATGAAAACAACAACGTCGGGAAGCCGGATGCCGACGCGTATGAACTGATCATTCGCGCTCGCGGCTTGGTCGATCTCAGCCCGATTGTTGTCGACCTGTCCAACGATTTCCTGCCACCCTGGTCCGAGTCGCTGCAGGGTCTCGAACAGATCGTGCTTACCACCGATCGGATCACCGACGATGCAGCCGGCATGGTGACGCTGCGCAGCTGGGTGCGTAACGGCGGACGGCTATGGGTGATGCTCGACCGCACCTCGCCGGAAGCGGTTCGCGCCTTGTTGGGCAACGCGATGAACTTCACGGTGATCGACCGCGTCGCGCTCGACGCGTTCGAACTGGAGACGATCGAGCCGGGCACGGCAACGCACGTCGAGCACTGCGAATATGATCAGCCGGTCGATTCTGTGCGTGTGCTGCTGTCGTCGGGTGAGGTGACCCATCGAGCGGATGGCTGGCCCGCTGCATTCTGGCAATCGTACGGCGAAGGAGAGCTGTTATTCACGACGATCAATGCGCGGGCCTGGCATCCCGAATCCGGGAACAGTCCCCGGGTTGCGCTGCAGAAGTTGTCGACGCGGTTCTTTTCCAGCCGTGAGGGACGCATCGAACCGCGTCATTTTCAGGATCCCTTGCAGCAGACGATCGGGTACCGCATTCCGTCACGGCGGGTGGCGGCGTACGTGCTGGGCGGTTATTGCGTCGCGCTGTTACTGGCCGGCTGGCGGTTCGCAACCTGGCGCCGGCTCGACGCGCTGGCCTGGTTCGCTCCGGGTGTTACGATACTGGCGAGCATCGTTCTGGTTGCGATCGGAAATGCGCATTCCACCGGCGTGCCACCCACGATCGTCACCGGGCAGTTGCTGCGATTCGAACCGGGCTCGAACGAAGTTCGCGTGGAAGGTCTGGCGGCGATCTATGACCAGCGCACGAATCCGCTCGAGTTGAAAGCCGCGCGCCGTGAATGGATCCTTCCCGATCCGCCGGCCGACAATGAAGTTCGCCGATTCGTCTGGAATGACCAGGAAGAACTGGTTCCCTGGAATGTCTCCGCGAATGCGGGGAGCGTGGGCTTATCGACATTAACCGGTACCAGCGAATTGACTCGGCCTGTCGTTGCCGAAGCCCAATTTGGCGAAAGGGGATTAGAGGGCGACCTGAAAGTGGGCGGCCTGCGGGCCGTGGCGGATCCGGTGATCGTCGCGCCGCCGGGAGCCAACCTGGCGGTGCGATTGAACGAGGACTTTACCTGGCAAGCGGACGCCGATCAGGCGCTTCCGAGTGACCAGTTCATCCCGAAGACGATTTTGTCCGACCAACAGCGAAGGCAGCAGGAATTCTGCCGCCGACTGTTCGACCCGGCGGATACGTTCGTGTTCCCGCGGTCGCCGAGCCTGTTGTTCTGGTGCGATCCGCTGCAAACGGGAGTGGCGTTTCCGGCGGGTTATCAGCAGTCGGGAACCGCATTGGCGTTGGTCCCGATAACGGTTCGCCGTTCCCCACCCGATACAGCGTTTCGCGTTCCTCCTTCCTTCATCACGCTGGACGTGGCGCGGCTTCCGCCCTTGGAGGGCGTGACCTATAACGCTTCCGCCTACAATCGTCGCAACGGCAAATGGGTTCAGGGCATGACAACGACGGCGGAGATCCCGCTGCGGTTTCAGTTGCCGCCGCAAGTTCTGCCTTGCAATGCCAACAGCGGACAGATGGCGATTCGCATCAGCGCGCCCTCGCGGGATCTCCAGCTTTGGACGTATGGCGGAGAGGGTCGGCGGTTACTGCGCACACAGCGTAATCCACTGGGCGTGCTGACGATCGAACTGGCGGAAGACGAGCTGGAGTTGGACGACCAGGGCGGTCTCACCTTTGGATTTGCGGTAACGGCCAGCCAGGGCCCGCCTCGCCGACTTGCCCCCGGTGGGGCCGGTGCGGCGAGCGCCGCCGGAGCCGACCCGGCCGGCGGTGCCGCAACTCCTCCCGTGACCGTTCCCGTCCCGCACAATGCCGACAACTGGCAGATCGACTACGTGCGTCTGACCATCGCCGGACGCACTTTACCTTTGAGCGAGTGACCCATGAGTAACGGCGATCCGGTCGTCGAGACGAATGAACTTACCAAGAAATTCGGCGAATTTACCGCGCTGGATCGCCTTTCAATCTCCCTGAACCGCGGACAGATTCTGGGGTTTATCGGTCCGAACGGCGCCGGAAAAACCACGGCGATCAAGATCCTGGTCGGGCTGATGCGGCCGACGAGCGGCAGCGCACGGATCGCCGGCGCCGACTGTGTCCGCGACGCACGGCGGATCAAGCGTCTGGTCGGTTACATGCCCGATCGGTTCGGCAGCTACGACAATATGCGGGTCCGCGAGTACCTCGACTTTTTCGGCGCGGTATTCGGGATCGCGCGACGCGAACGGGCCAAACGGATCGACGAGGTGCTGGATACCACCGGATCGACCTATATGCAGGACCGGTTCGTCGAGAGTCTCAGTCACGGCATGCAGCAGCGCATCGGCGTGGCGCGAACTTTGCTGCATCAACCCGAAGTACTGATCCTGGACGAGCCGGCCAACGGCCTGGATCCCGACGCCCGAATCGAGATGCGCGAACTGCTGGTTCGATTGGCCGCGTCGGGCAAGACGCTGATCGTCACCAGTCACATCCTTCCCGAACTGTCGCGAATCTGCAACATCGTGGCGATCATCACCCGAGGTAAACTCCGCGTCTTCGGTCCGCTGGAGCAGATCATGCGTACAATTCGCCAACGCCGGATCTGCGAAATTCAACTTGTGGATTCCGAAGAACTGGAGCAGGCGCGAGCCGCGCTGGTCGACGCCCTGGACGAAGCCGAACGGCCGACGATCACCGCATTCGAATCGGAGAGCCTGCTGCGTTTTCAATCCAGCCGCGATGACAAGGATCTGGCCGCGTTGCTCGCGCATCTGGTCGATCGCCGCGTCGCGATCGCTCAGTTCCGGGAAGTGCCCACCGATCTGGAGGATGCGTTCCTCTCGGTGACGCGCGAGGAAAAGCAGGCCGAGGAAGCGGTCGGAAAGCAGTGAATCGAACAGCAATTTCATGAATCCCATTGTCTCCCGCGAATTCTTCGGTACGTTGCGAATGCCGCGGGCCCTGGCGGCTCTGGTGGTGCTGGCATTCGCATTCTCCCTGCTGGTGCTTGCCCGCTGGCCCAGCGATGCCGTCGTCGACTTGTCCGGCGGACAATCGCGGCAGGTTTTTCGCGTATTCGCCTACGGCCTGATGGTGGGAATCCTGCTGTTAGTACCCGCTTTCCCCGCCACGACGCTGGTGCGAGAACGGATCAAAGGCACGCTGGAGCTGCTCTTGAATTCGCCGCTGCACCCGTTTTCGATCTACGCCGGAAAGCTCACCGGTTTACTGCTGTTCGCGGTGCTCCTGCTGCTCACCAGCGTTCCGGCGGCGGCGGCATGCTACGCGATGGGAGGGCTCGACCTGAGCCGCGAACTGGGTGCCGTCTACCTGACGCTGGGGATCTTGATGCTGGAGTGCGTGGCGCTGGGGCTGTTCGTCGGGACCATCGCCCAAAGCCCGGACGCCGCCGTGCGTTTGACCTATGGTCTGGTCTTCCTGATCGCCTGCCTGACTCCTGGTCCCTACTACCTGCTGCAGGGACAACCCGGGTTGCTGACCGCGCTGGCATACTGGCTGCGGCGGCTCTCGCCGCTTCCGGTGATTATGCAGTTGGTCGGCGACGGCGGAGTCGGCGGCCAGGGGCTGATGGAGACAAGTACCGGAGTTGGGGAATTTGCGGTGGTCAGCCTGGTGTGCACCGCGGCGGTACTGGGATTGACGATGTTCCGCCTGAATCATCGGCTGTTCGATCGGTCCCGTTCCCAGGGCAAGATCACGGAAGAACAACCGCTGGCCGTCCGCGCTGCGCGGCGCGTCATGTTTCTGGTCGATCCCCAGCGCCGCAAGCCGGGAATTCCCTTCTACCTGAACCCGGTGATGGTCAAGGAATTTCGCACCCGACGGTTCGGGCGACTGCATTGGCTGCTGCGACTGGTCGCGGGATGCGCGACGCTGTCGTTGCTTTTGACGCTTGCGGCGACGACCGGCACGATGGACTGGGGTGTCGAGACAATCGGCGGCATGATGGTCATGCTGCAAGTTTTCCTGATTGCGATGATCACGCCCAGTCTGGCCGCCGGATTGGTCAGTTCGGAACGCGAGAGCGGCGGATGGGACCTGTTGCGGATGACGACCATTTCCGGATTCCGGATCGCGACCGGCAAGCTCGCCAGCGTGCTCTGGACGCTGCTGCTGGTGCTACTGGCGACGGCGCCTGGCTACGCGGTCATGATGGTCATCAAGCCGGCGATGTGGCTGCAGGTTCAATTGGTCCTGGTCTGCCTGCTGATGACCGTCGTATACACCCTGTCGATCAGCGCGGCGGTCGGCAGCTGCTTTGCCAAGACGGCGGCATCCACCGTGACCGTGTACGTGGTGCTGATGGTATTGTTCCTGGGACCGCTGTTGATCTGGCTCGGCCGGGAAGCTCCGTTCGGCCCGACGGTTGTTGAGAACGCATTATTGATCAATCCGATGGGAGCTGCGCTCAGTGTCATGAAGATGCCCGGTTTCGAACGATTCGAACTGATCCCACGTTGCTGGTGGGTGTCAGGGGGCGCCAGCCTCGGGGCGTTGAGCGTCTATTTTGCCCGGATCTGGAGACTCACGTGGCCGACATAGATTCCCTCTGCCCGGTAAGAACGGCGGCTACGAGCAAGCGCATTATGTTCCGCGGCATGGCGCGCGTCATTCTGTTGGCGGCTGGACTGCGGATCGTCTGCCCGGTCCTGCCGGCGGCGGACCTGGAAATCGACCAGCCGATGCATCGCAATCCGCAACTGGGAAAGGTGATTTGGCGCAAGACATTTTCCGAGCGATTGAAGCCGCTTTGGCGGCAGGCACTCGAACGACCCGAAGCGGAACTGCGCCGCGTTGGCGCGGATACGGTGGCGATCGCGGTACAACGCGGCATGTCCGGGTTGGAGGAAATGGAGCAACCGCTGCTCGCCATCCTGGAATCCGATCAGGACCCGGTGGTGCGTCGCGCGGCGGCGCATGCGCTGATCGCAATTGACGCGCGCGGTACGGCATCGAGGTTATACTCGGCCGCCCAAAGCGACGGCATGGCCCTGGCGCTGATTGTGGAGCCGGCCTTGGCACGTTGGAAGTACCCCGAAATTCAAGAATCTTGGTTGGGCCGCCTGCAGCAGGAAGACGCCGAAAAAAACATGTTGCTTTTGGCCATCGAAGGTCTGGGATCCGTGGGCGAACCGCGCGCCGTCGACCGGCTGATCACCCTGCTGGACGATCGTCTGCGTTCCCCCGAAATCCGCCTGGCCGCCGCCCGCGCCCTCGGTCAGATCGCGACGCGCCAGCTTGCGGATGAAACGAGCCCGACACCGTTCGGCGCGTCGATCGCGGAAACCGCGAAACGACTGATCGCGCGGCAGGAACGGCCGGAATGCGTCGGACGCCTGCTGGCAGCCAACTTGCTTCCCACCGCGCGTGACCCCGCAACCCTGGAAACGCTGCGGAGCCTGGCCGTGGATTCCGAGTCAACGGTGGCACTCGCCAGCCTGGAGAAGCTGCGGAATATCGATTCAACGCTGGCATTGCCGTTTGTGGCCACCGCCACAAAAAGCGCCGATGCCAACCTGCGGCGGTTGGCCGCCGAACTGCTGACGGGAAAAGGCGACGCCGATGCTGTCCAGCAGCTCACAGCGTTTCTCGACGACCGCAATCCGGCTGTGCGGCGGTTGGTCGCTGCAAAATTTGTCGAATTCGGCAGCCGACCCGAATTGCGACAAGTGGTGATTGACCAGTCGATGCAATGGCTGCAGGCGCCGCTGCCGCCGTCCAGCGGTCCGGAGAGAAAGGGCCTCTCGAGCAACGCCTGGCGTGGGACCGAGCAGGCCATCATGGTGCTCGGCTCGCTCGATCACGAACCGGCCGTGTGGCGCATGATGAGACTGTTGGACCACCCGCGCCCGGAGACCGCCGTGGCTGCCGCGTGGGGACTGCGAAAACTGCACGTGCCCGACGCCTTGCCGGAATTGCTCGTGCGGGCCGAAGGACTGCGGCGTCAGTTGGATTCGGCGCCGCCACCGCGGCAGGTGAGTGAGCAACTGCTGCAGATCGTGCAGTACTTTGGCGAGGTGAACTATCGCGAGGCGGAACCGTTCTTGCGGCGATTCGTGCCGTCGTCGCTGTCACTCGACTACCGCGTCCGAGCGGCTGCCATCTGGGCGCTCGGCCTGATGTACGCCAACCAGCCCGACACCGATCTCGCGGCAATGTTCGCCGCCAGGCTGGCCGACGTCCCGCCTCCCGGGGACCGGCCTTTGGTGCGACGTTTTGCCGCCATCAGCCTGGGAAGAATGAAGGTGGTGAATCAGCTTGATACCCTCCGCCGCTTCGCGGCCCAGGAAGGTCCGTCCACGGAGATCGGCATCGGAGTCCGCTGGGCCCTCCGTGAAATTACCGGCGAGGAACAGGAACCGGTTCCCTCCGCCGATCTCGGTATCTCCGGCTGGTTTCTCGTCCCGATCGACAGCGAATCAACGGACGTCGGAGGCACTCCGTAGCCGTTCCGTTCGTCACTGTCTATCGGCGGCCGGCCGGGACGCGAGTTGCCGCGCGGTTCGAATGCGGACTTGACGGGCTGCGAGTCGAGGCCGAGCGACTGCGGCCTGGATAAACGACACAAACGTCCTCGCGGCTTCGCTGAGATTTTCATGTTTCCGGAACAGTAATCCCGAATCGATCGGTCGCACCGCATCCAACGGCTTAAGTAGATGGACACGGCGACCGGCCGTTACCGCCCCCGAAGGCAGCAGAGGAACCAGCGCCACTCCCAACCCGGCCTCGACCATGCGGACCACCAGGTCGGTAGTGGTGGCTTCGAGTTCAACATGCGGTGCCAGGTCCTGCCGCTGAAACGCCTCGATGATGTGTTGTCGCCCGGTCGATCCGCGCTCGTAGACAATCAGCGGTTCGGAAGTCAAATCGCGCAAGCGGACGGTGCGGCGGCGCGCAAGCCGATGCGTCCGCGGCACAATGACGCTCCAGTCCATCGCAAAGAGATGCTCGTAGCGCAAATCGGTGCTGGCTTCGTAGGGTGCGGCGATGCCCAGAGCGTATTCGGTGGACGCGCGAAGCGCGTGATCGATGTCCCGTTCCGTGCGCGCGCTGAGTCGAACCTGGATATTCGGATGATCGCGATGGAACTCGCGGACCGCGTCCAGCAACACATAGGTAATCAGGTACTGGCTGCCGACGACATTGACTTCGCGCGTGCCGGAGGTATCGGAGAAAATTGAAGACAGTTCCGCGGCCCGTTCCAGGAACGCGATCGCGTGGGGCAGGAACCGTTCGCCGGCCTGCGTCAACAGTAATCCACGTCGCGGTCCGCGGGCCTTGCGGTAGAGCGAAGCGCCGAGGCGTTGTTCCAGCGTGATCAGCCGATTCCGCAACCCTTGCTCGGAAATCAGCAGTTCATCGGCGGCCCGGCGCAGGCTTCCCTGGCGTGCCAGTTGCACGAACGCGGTAATCTGATCGGTGGTGAGTGAAACTGGCTCGGCCATCGGCGGCTCCTTAAATACACAACAATTAAGTTGATAATACACGGTTTTTACTCGTTTGTCCTTTGTTAGCGACGGGCTAACATTGGCGATGCCTGGCCGATCCTCGCCTTGATGCAACGGAAATCGATTCCTCGCGATCGAGGAATGGGGCGTGAGATTCCGCCGGATTCGAGGAGGCGTTCCATGTACCGCATTTTGTCGCCAAGCTCGCCCAGCTTCCTGATATTGGTCGGCCTGATCGTGCTGGTCGCAACGCCCGCTCCGGTTCCGGCCGGCGATCGGCTTGTGGTCCACGAGTGGGGCACTTTCACATCCTTGCAGGACGAACAGGGCAATGCCTTGAGCGGCATCAACGTTGACGACGAACCGGTGCCGCCATTCGTGCACAATCTGAGCCCGTTCCTGTTGGGCAAACCGATACTGTCACATGAGCATTGGATCTATCGCATGAAGGCGGTGCCGCGCCGGCATCCGCAGGTCACGATGAGGTTGGAGACACCGGTGATCTACTTCTACCCTCCCGCGCAGTCCGAGAGTCTCCGATTGAATCTGGAAGTCCAGTTTCGCGGCGGCTGGCTGACGGAGTATTATCCGTCGGCGGAGGTCGACGCGCCCGGCTTGCACGAACGGAATTTCGAATTCGGCGATCTTTCGGAGCAGACCGTCGGCTGCTTGCGCTGGTCCGATCTCGAAATCGGGGCCGAGGGATCCGGACCGTCGACCGACTGGAAGGTCTGGACTGCTCCTCGCGAAGTGGCGGCCGCCACGGTCCGCAGCGTGGAAGGCGAGTACGAGAAGTACCTGTTCTACCGAGGCGTGGGGCATTTGCCGGCGCCTTTGCGCGTGGCGGTCAATCGGTCCACCCGGGAACTTGAGATCGGCGGCAGTCCGCCTCCGGTCGGTACGCGCGACACGACCGCCACGATTGCCCGATCGTGGCTTGTCGACATCCGCGACGACCAGCGCTGCGCCTTTCGTACCGTTCCTGAATTCGAACTCCGCGTCGATAACCGCGCGCTCCTCGCCACAACGAGCTACGCTTTCGCCGAAGAAGAATATGCCCCCCAGCGACTCACCGCGCTGCGCAAGGAAATGCACTCGGAATTGACCCGAGCGGGGCTGTTTGACGACGAGGCTACGGCGATGCTCAATACCTGGGAGCGGGCATACTTCACCAGTCCCGGGCTGCGCCTGTTTTATGTTGTGCCAAGAAGCTGGACCGACGCGGTGCTGCCGTTGCGGCTGTCGATCGACGCGGATATCGCTCGCGTGATGCTCGGTCGGATCGAATTGATCTCTGATCGCCAACAGGAACTGCTCGAACGATTGGCCGAGACCCCACCGTCCAACGACGCATGGATCCGGAATATCGAACCGGAAGAGGCGAAACAGAGGCTGCTCGCGGGTCGCATCGACTTCGGCGACGTCGGCGTCGTTGTCCCCGACGATTACCGGCTGTATCTTGGCCTGGGCCGATTTCGCAATGCGCTGCTGATTCATGCGGAACAGGTTGCACGGCACGCGTGGCGTGAGCAACCGGAGCGAGGCGAACGCTATTCGCAGTTCATCGATACCTACGCACTACATCCGTTCCGCGCGCCATCGGCGACGTTGGACCATTGATGGCCCGACGCTTTCCGACCAGAGCATCGCTTACTTGGCAACCTTGGTCGCCGTCGTCTGCGGCGCGGCGACTCCCGCAGGTGCCGCGCCACCGGCCTGAGAATCGCGGACCAGCATCGAGGCTCGATTCGATCAACGTACGCATCTCGGGCCAGGGAGGGATGTACGCAGCGCGGGTTGCCGATTCGGCGTCGCCGTCGGCCGATTTGGTGGTGGCGGGAGGCGCGCCAAGTGCCGGCGCCGGAGCGGCGGGCAGGGTGAGTCGCGCGGGTAGCAGCAGCAACAGCAACAGCCGCAGCAGCTTCGTGGAGGAGCCGACCTGCTTCCAACTCCGGACTTGCATAGATCACTCCCGCCGTAATTGGTCCGTAGAATCGGTGCTTCAGCGGCGGATTCCCGCACTCAGTTCGCGCATCGCCTGTTCGCTCACCGGCAGCCAGCGTTCCTGCTCATTCCAGAACTGCTGCAACGTCTGTTCGCTGGAGAACAGGAAGATGCGCGTGCCGATTCGCAAACCATGCTTGTGATGACCGAGAACCCATTTGTGGGACTCGAGCAATTGCACGGGATCGTAGCCCGAGAACATCGGGCTGTAGCGATCGGGATCAGCAAAGAACTTCTCGCTGGCGGCCGCATCGGCGAAAATGTAGGTTCGACCTCGGTGCCGGGCGCCGAACTGGGGATCGCCTTTCACCATTCGGTTCTGTTCTACCAGAGTCACTGGGCAGTAGCCGTCGAGCGCGAGGGGTGGCTGCATTTCATCGACTTGCGGCGGCGGCGGCACCGACGGGCCAGGCGTGTCGCGTGCGGCGGAGGTGTCGCGCGATCGCAGTGCGGCATTGGCGCTGGGCCCGGCTGGAAGTGACTGCTCGTTGGCGGCGCCCGGCACGGCGCCTCGAGACGGGGACGGATGAACGTGCGGGTTGGCGATCGGAGCTCTGGGGCCTTGGTCGGGCGGCGCGGAACGATGCTTCGAGTTCAAGTCGGCGGCCGCCGCGCTGGCGTCGACGGGCGCCGGACGGCGGACGTCGAGCGCCGGCTCGCGTGCGGGCAAAGCGGGAATAGCCGGCTCGCCAGCCTTCTCCCATCGGGACCGGTACGAATCGATTGTTTTGGCGCCCAGGTAGGATCCGTTTTGAACCCTCGGACCCGCATCGCCATTCGCGGACGCCGGAATGGCGTCGGGGCGACTGTGCAGTTCACCCTCGCCAGCGGCGGCAGCTACTGCCTGCGCGGCGGCTCGCCCCCCCGCCTCCTGCTCACGGCTGCGGTAATTTGGGCCACCGCTGCCGCGCGATTGAGAGCTATACTCCCAGTTCTGCTCGTTTTGCGCAACCAGAAGCGGGTCGCGCGTGCCCATCTGAGTTCCTTCCGCCGAGCTGAATGGCAATTGCCGGGCAGCGATGGAATCGACAGCTTGATTCCGTACTCTCGACTTGGCGGCGACCCCGTCGAGTTGCGCGAGGAAACGAGTGGGGTCCTGCTGGCTGACTCCACGGTATAGTTCTCGGCCGTCCGGAGTGATAATGACGTCGGTCGGCCACTGGCGAATCTGATACTGCCTGGCAAGCTGTGCGGAGGCGCTGACGTTGACGCGCACGGCCACGTAGTTGGTCGCCAGTGCTCGGGTGACGTCGGGCGAACTGAACACATTGCGTTCGACTTTCGTGCAGGGGGGGCAGTTGTAGTCCCAGAAATGGAGCAGCACCAGGCAGCGGCGTTGGGCGGCGGTCTGCTGGGCTTCGGCGACCGACGCGGCCCAAAGCCGCTCGTCCTGGCCCCATACGGCCGGACCGCTCGCCAGACAACTCCCGATCAGAATTAATGCCCCGGCAAGCTCGCGAGCTGCCCGAAGGTTTACCGAAGCGGCACGTACGACTGATCCCCGTCCATCCATGATTTTTTCTCCAGACCCCGCACAATTTAGAGCGCAATTGCCCGGCCCTTGTGCGGGAAATCCATCGATTATTATCGACAAAACGAAGAGGGGAGTTGTAACTAAACGGTGAACTTTGCCGATCGCGATGACCTTGGTGCCCGGATGAAAACCTCCTATTTTCTCAGAATTGGCTGGAGTAACAGCTTGACAGCGCCGATCAGATGAGTAAGATTCGCGTAAGTGATACTTCTGTAGAGCACGTTGGCGCTGCTCGCCCGTGTGACTTAGAGAGCACTTCTTGGTGACTGAAGAGAATGGGCTTGAGGGCTCGTGATTCGAATCGCCCGTTTGGATAGGGTTGTTCTGTGCGAGTCCGATCGGTTGGCGGATGCATTGTTGTGAATGTTCCGCCGGATTTGCCTGATAAGTAAACTGCCAGGAAGATCCAAAGCGCTGCTTGGAATGCCCGCGCAGGCGTGCGATCGACCAACCGCCTCGTGGTGATTCCACGCGGATTTTCCACGCGAAGAACGGCTCTGCGAGCACGAGGCCGACCGCAACGTTCCGAGTCGATTCCGGCAGGGTTAGACTGCCAGGGGGCGACTGCGAGCGGCTGCAGTTACCCGTTCGAAGTAACCTCTGTTGCGAACTTTCGTCCCTGGGCTTGGAGCCGAATGGGATCCATGAGTTCGCTTCTAGCATCGCGCAGAGTCCAAACACGAACTCGAAACAACCACCAACGGGGTAAATCCCCAGGTTCGGGTTGCCACCAGCGGGGTGGCGAAGAGTGTGCATGTTTCAACAGTCCGATGCGGTTCATCGGCGATCTTGTCGGAGATTCCCCTTTTTCCAAGTGGGTTTTATAGATGGGTAAGAAGCGTTTTCGTCCAAAGTCCGGCCCCGGTGGCAGACCCAATGGTTATCGCGGCAATGGCAGGCCTCGGCGCCGTCACCCGCAAGGCCCCGATTCCGGTTCCATGCCGTACGACAACGGTTCCGCAATGCCGCCTGGCACGGAAGGCGACGCACCTACCGACCAGGCCGACTTGCCGTTAGAGCCGGGCTACGGCATGCTCGAACTGCATCCCAACGGGTACGGCTTCCTGCGCAGCCCCAATAACAACTATTCGCGCGAAAGAACCGACCCCTTCGTTCCCGGAACGATGATCGAAAAGTACCGTCTCCGGCAAGGCTTAATGATCCGCGGGCTGGTGCAGCATTTCCGCAAACAGCAAGGACCGAGGCTGAAAGAAATCACCGACGTCGACGGTATGCCGCCCGATCAATATGTCAACGTCCGACCTTTTGACGCGCTGACTCCGATCAACCCCGAAAAGTGGTTTCAGTTGGAGACGGGACCGACGCCGTTGACGACGCGCGTCATGGACCTGCTGACACCGCTGGGCCGAGGACAACGGGCGCTGATTGTCGCGCCGCCGCGCACCGGCAAAACGATCATGTTGCAGCATGTCAGCAACGGCATTGCGACGAACTACCCTGACGTCAAGGTCATCGTGCTGCTGGTGGACGAACGGCCGGAAGAAGTCACCGATATGCGACGTTCGGTCAAGGGCGAAGTCATCGCCAGCAGTCTGGATCAGGACATCGAGAGCCACGTGCGGATCTCGCAGCTGGTGATCGAACGCTGCCGAAGGCTCGCTGAAATGGGCAAGGATGTGTTCCTGCTGCTGGACTCCATCACCCGGCTGGCTCGAGCGTTCAACAAGTACGTCGGAAATTCCGGCGGCACGATGACGGGCGGACTAAATATCAAGGCGATGGATATTCCCAAAAAGCTGTTCGCAACGGCGCGCGCCTTCGAAGAAGGAGGCTCGCTGACGATCGTCGCGACGGCATTGATCGATACCAGCAGCCGAATGGACGAGGCGATCTTCCAGGAATTCAAGGGCACGGGCAACATGGAACTGGTGCTCGATCGAAAACTGGCAGACCGACGCGTCTTCCCAGCCATCGATATCTCTCAATCGGGAACCCGCCGCGAGGAACTGCTGTTGGACCCCATCACCTTGCATGCCATCACCATGCTGCGGCGCACCTTGTCGTCGATGCATCCGGTGGACGCCATGGAACAACTTGTAAAGCAGCTGAGTCGCTTCAAGACCAACGCCGACTTCATCAAACTGATCAGCGGCACCCGGCTCGACGATTAGTTCAGGGAACGGGGCGATGGCCGGACTTCGTCGGTGTTCCCACCTGCGGCCCGGTTGGGTGCAGCCGATGGTGCATGCTTCACGGCCCGCACAGCTTCTGGGCCAGCTTCTTCACCTCGCTGAGATCGAGTTTTCCCGAGCCGAGGATCGGCAGGCTATCGGTTTCCACGAAACTATCGACGGAGGGGATGTAGATGTTCGGGAGGTTGGCCGCCATCAGTGCTTTCTGGATTTCGGCGGGTGACTTGTCGATCGGCAGGTGGACGACGACGATTCGTTCGCCTTTGCGCGCGTCGGGAATGGCGGTGACAGCCGCTTTCAGCGTGCCTTCGCCGGCCGCGCCCAGGAACTTGTTGATTTCCTCTTCGATCAGGATGTGAGGAACCATCTCGCCCCCGATTTTGGAGAAGCGGCTGAGCCGTCCGGTGATGCGAATGAACCCATCGCTATCGACCAGGCCGATGTCACCGGTGTTGTACCAGCCGTCCTGGATCACCTGGCTGGTCAGGTCATCTCTGCCCAGGTATCCCTTCATGACGTTGGGGCCTTTGATCCACAACATTCCCGGCTGATCCGCGCCCAGGACCGCGCCGCTGTCCGGATCGGTAATGCGGGCGCTCACGCCTGGCACCGGTCGGCCGACGGTGCCTTCCTTGCAGTCGATCTGTCCCGCTCCGGCGGAACGGCTGGGGGGAACATTCACCGAAACCAGCGGAGAGAGTTCCGTGGTCCCATAGCCCTCGACCGGTCGCACGCCGAACTGCTGCTGGAACGCATCGCAGACATCGACCGGCAACTTCTCCGCGCCGGCAACCACGACATCTAACGTGGCGAACTCGTCCTTTTCGCAGCGGCGTGCGTAGCTGCGCAGAAATGTGGGCGTGGAGAGCAGCACGGTGCCGCGGTACTTCCTGCACAGCTTGCCGACCTGTTTCGCGTCCAGCGGATTGAAGTGGTAAGCGCCCATCACGTCCAATCCGAGTACGGCCCACATCGTCACCGTGTAGCCGAACGAATGGAAGAACGGAAGGACTCCGATCAGCACGTCGGACGAGTTCAGGCGCACGACTTGATCGATCGCGGCCACGTTGGTTCCAATATTCCCGAAGGTCAGCAACACGCCTTTCGGACGCCCGGTCGATCCGGACGTGAAGATCACGGTCAACAGTTCGTCGCCAGGGACACGATCCATCTTCAAGGAGCGCACCAGGGTTTTCAGCGGCAGCAGGTAGGTGCCGGCGAAAGCGGCCAGTTTGTCGCTCAGCGAGATACGCGGCTTGAGATCTTCGAGTAAAACCAGTTCGGCGTCGAGCTTGAACTCCATTTTCTCCATGAACTTGCGGCTGGTCAGCACATGGCGGATTCCGGCCTGGGAAATACAGTAGTTGAGCGTCTCCGAGGTATTGGTGTAGTTCAAGTTGGCGGAGATCCGTCGGTCGATGGCCAGTGCCACATTCACGACGACGCCGGCCGCCGACGGCGGCAGCAGGACACCCACATACTGTTCATTTTCGGTCAGCACTTCGCGGCGCAGGGCGCGGCGCAGGGCGAGCGTCCGCATCAGCAACTGACGGCCGGTCAGCTCCGCGCCCGTCGAATCGGCCAATTTCAGGCCGTTCCCCCGCCGGCGGCACATTCTCACGAAATCGGTAATCAGTTGTGACATTCCTCGGCTGCGTTCATTCACTGCGCTGGCTCCAAGTTCCTGGACCGCTTGCCGCACACGATGCACATCGTCCGGCGCATAGAGCGGCGGACCGAAGTGGATCGACATCCTGTACGGAATCTGGCGGGGCCATTTCCAGAAGAATCGGCCCCGCTCGAAACTAAAGATACTTCCCCACAGCCCGTCCAAGTAGACGGGAATCACCGGCGCCGAATTTCCCTCAAGGATCCGCAGCATGCCCGGACGGAACGCCAGCAGTTGTCCCGAGCGGCTGATGCCGCCCTCGGGGAAGATGCAAACCAGTTCCCCCGCCGCCACGGCTTCGCGCGCTTCCCGCAGTGCCGCCACGATACTCTTGGGGCGATTCGGATCGACGAGGATCACGCCAAACAACCGGCCCAGTGTCCCCAATACCCGGTTCTGGAAGTTGCCGGCCCATGCGATCACGCGGATGGGACGGGAACTGGTCAGCAGCAACAGCATCGCGTCGACGTAAGAGACATGGTTCGGAACCAGCAGTCCGCCACCATGGGCCGGCACATTATCGCGGCCCACGACCCGCACTCGGTAGATCGTCATGCTGGCCAGCCAGACTAGGAAGCGGATGGTGGTCTGCGGAATCAGCCAGACGATGTAGACGCACACCGGAATGGTCACGATGCCTGCCACCAGGAACACCTGCTTGGTTGTCAGCAGCGGCTCGCCGGCGGGACCGGCCGGATATCGCATCAGACAGAACAGGGCGGAAAACAGCAGGATGCCGGAGAATGTAAGAAAATTACTGGCGGCCAGGATCGAACCGCGCGATTCGGGTGGACTGCGATGCTGGAGATACGACTGCAGCGGCACATCGAACATACCGCCGCCGATGCCCAGCAGGATCAGAAACGCGCATGCCGCCAGGTAGCTGGGAGTTACCGCCGATTCGGCATTGACCAGCGCGCCTTGGACAAAGCACATCGCAATCGAGCCGGTGGCGATCGCCAGGCCGCCGACGGGGAGCAGTCCGAGTTCCACGCGGCCTGCGGACCAAATCCCGGCCAGGACGCTGCCGATGCCGACGCCGAGCGCCAGGCAGGCCAGCAGGGGCGCTACCAGCGTCTGGTTTTCTGCAGCGCTGGCGGACAGGTTTCCCTCGAATACGTACTGGTCGATGTTCATATTGGCAAGCGAACCGAGGCTCCAGAAGAACATGCTGCCGAGGGCGACGCGCAGCATGGCCCGGTGCGCGGCCAATATGCGGAAATCGGCGAGCATCCGCGGCAGGGGATTCCAGGGGAAACGCCGTGTGGCATCCGCCGGCGTCGCGCGGGCGATCAACAGGCTCGCCAAAAATCCGCTCACGGCGATCCCGATCAGCACGGACGCTGAGATTCCCAGATGATGCTGGCCGCGAGGCCGGGTCGCGTCGGTCAGGATGTTTCCGATCGCCGCACCCAGTACGGTACCCACGACCGTGGTCAATCCCATCAGACCATTCGCCGCCGAAATCGCGTCGGAGCGCAGCATCTCCGGAATCGTCCCCAGCCGGGCGGGAGAAAACAGGCAGCTCTGGGCCCCCAGCAGCGCCAGCACGACAAAAATCAAGTAGATGTTCCCCAGCCAGATCGCAATGATCGCACCCAGCATCAGTACAATCTCGGCGAATTTGCAGCGAACAATGACGGCCCGTTTGGAGTACCGATCGGCCAGATACCCTGAAGGCGCGGCAAGTAGCAGATAGGGCAGCACGAAACTGAACATCCCGGCGGTCAATACAAACTGCACCTGCTCGCGCTCCACATACTGTTTACCGATTCCCACGACCAGCCAGCGGAAGACGTTGTCGTTTACGACCGTCAGAAACTGCATCGCGACAAGGCCCGCGAAACTCCAGGAGCGAAGGCCCTGTTGACCATCCATCGCGTTTCGATCTTGCTCCAGCATGGCTGCGTTTTCCTGGGTCGATTCCCGTGTCGAGAATAGCGTTCGGCGTCCCACTGTAACCGAAAGTACGTCTTTCGTGGGCGAACGGATAACCGTTGCATTCGGGAAAATCAACCGACGCGCCGATGCAATGAAGTTCCCGACCGCTCTAAACGATACCTTTTATGGACCACGATCGGAGCGCGCGCCATGGAACTCAACCGCAATCAAGTCTTCATGACCGGACTGCTGATGGTTTTTCTGGGGATTCAGTTTCGCTGGGTCGAGTCGTTTGTACTGAACGAGAAGACCACCCAGTTTGTGGCGGAGCAGATGCATCAGGCGGAGAAAGGCAGCAGTCCGGGTCCGCTGCGGTCGGCGTTGATTTCCGCGGCCCCCCCTTCCCGCCGCACCATTACACCTCCGCGCTGGCTGGGTTTGTCGTTTATCTCAATCGGCGGAGTGCTCGTGCTGCACAGCCTCGCCATGCGCCGCCCCGGGACCTGACGGCGGCTGGGAGCGGTCGGTTCAGTCGATGCGCTTATCAAGTAGCCAGCTTGTCGAGCAGCCAGAAGATGAAAAGGCAAGCCAGATTGCACGCGCTGGCCGATAACCAGCGCTTTGCGGCCCAGCGCTTCAGTGCGAGAAAGCTGGCGACCTCAATGATCAACCTCAACAGCGCGGCATGCAGTCCCAACAGTCCCTCCGGCCATTCCATGCCGTGGTGGGCAATTTGACCACCCAACGTGGCGACGCCCAGCGTTCCGCGCAGCAAGGCAATGCCGGCGGTGATGGCGCTGGCCGTCATGCCTGGGATTTGCCAGGGAGAAACCGCTCGCGTGCGGCCTGCGCTCCTGCTAGATAGGGCAGGCAATTCGTCGAATGCGTCGAGCGGCGAACGATACGGATTGATCTCCGATTCGGACACCTGCCAGACTCCTCAAAATCGCCACATTGCGGTGACGGCGCTCACGCGAAGGCCGGTGCGCACGTCATGCCTCGAGCCGCGGCGAGGCGACCTTTTTCGCGGCCCGTTTGCCGGGCTGGGCTTTCTTTCCGGCGGAGCCAGTACGCGGGACTTTGCGCGCCGTCGTCGCTCCGGTGACTTTCTTCGCGGCGCGACCGCGTTTCTTTGGCGGCCCTTTCGCAGCCCGCTCCGCCAACAGCATCGTCGCTTGCTCGAACGTCAATGCCTCCGGCGCAAGATCCTTCGGAAGCGAAGCATTCGTCTGTCCGTCGGTCACATACGGTCCATAGTATCCCGACATCAGCCGAATCGGCTCCGAAGTGACGGGAGACGGCGGGAAGACCTTGAGCGGCTCTTTCGGCGCGCTGCGTCGGCGGCCGGTAGTCTTTGGTACGCTCAATAATTGAATCGCCTGCTCCAGGCTCACGTTCAACGGTGACATATCGGCGGGCAGCGAACGGGTCTCGTCACCGCACTTCACGTACGGTCCGAATCGACCGTTGTGGGCGACGATTTCCTGCTTCGTCTGCGGATCGACGCCCACGGTCCGCGGCAGCGCCAGCAGTTGCAGCGCAATTTCCAGCGTCACATCGGCGGCAGGCATTCCTTTCAGCAGGGATGCGTTCTTGACCGGCTCGTCGTCGTCGGAATCGAGTTTGCCCAGTTGGACGTATGCCCCGAATCGTCCTTGCCGCACGTAGACCGGTCGTTGCGTGCTCGGACAGATTCCCAGCGGCGTTTCCGCCTTGGCCGACTGGTCGAGCAATTCCAATGCGCGGTCCAGCGTCAGTTCGTCGGGCGGAAATTCATCCGGAACCGATGCGCGGCGTGTCCCCTGTTCAAGGAACGGACCAAACCGTCCGACACGCACATGGACACTTTCGCCCGACGCCGGGGTGCCTATCAAGAAGCGGCTCATATGACGAGCATCGACATCCTTGATCGTCTGTTCGACGGTTGCGTGCAGCCCCTGTGAATCGCCGCCGCCAAAATAGAATCGGTTCAAGTAGGGTAAATGCTCGGCCTCACCCCGACTGATTTCATCCAGCAGGTCTTCCATCTGTGCGGTGAAATCATAATCGACCAGCGTCGCCAGGTGGTCTTCCAGCAGGCGTACCACCGAGAATCCCAGCCAGCGCGGCACGAGCGCGTTGCCTTTTTTGAAGACATACCGGCGTTCGAGAATTGTGTCAATAATTGATGCGTACGTACTCGGGCGGCCAATTCCCTTGTCTTCCAGAGTCTGCGTCAAAGACGCTTCGCTGTAGCGAGCGGGCGGCTGGGTCACGTGGGATTTGGGCACCAGTTCTCGGCAAGCGATCGACTCGCCGACGCGAACCCGAGGCAGCACCGTCTCGCGGTCGGCCAGATCGGCCTCGGGATCGTCCGAGCCTTCGACGTACGCCCTGAGGAATCCCGGGAAATCGATCGACTTGCCGCTGGCGCGGAATCGTGTCCCCTGTTCACCATTGACATGCAGCGTGATCAGATGGCCCCTGGCATCGGCCATCTGGCTGGCGATGGTTCGTTTCCAGATCAGATCAAACAGGCGGAACTGGTCGGGGGTCAATTCGCCGCGCAGCGATTCCGGCAGTTTAAACGGGTGCCCCGCGGGCCGGATCGCCTCGTGAGCCTCTTGAGCGTTTTTCACTTTGGAACTGTAATAGCGCGGCGCGTCCGGCAGGTATTCGTCGCCATATTCCGTGCGAACCAGATCGCGCGCGGCATCGACCGCGACTTTGGCGAGGCTGGTCGAGTCGGTACGCATGTAGGTGATGTAACCGTTCTCGTAAAGACTCTGCGCCAAATCCATCGTGCGTCGCGCCGAGTAGCCCAGTTTGCGATTGGCCTCCTGCTGCATCGAACTGGTCGTGAACGGCGGCGCGGGACTTGTGGAATACGGTTTGTCTTCCAGCTGCCCGATCGTAAACGCCCCGTCGCGAATCCGCGCGACAAGCGCGCGCGCCTGTAATTCGTTCAGCAAGCAGAGATTCGGGTCGCGCAGTTTGCCGGTCGCTGAATCGAAGTCCTTGCCGGTGGGAATCCGCTTGCCGTCGACCCAGGTCAATTCGGCCTGGAACGATCGCCCGCCTTCCGACTGGAAACTTCCAAGGACGTCGAAATACGACGCGGAAACAAACGCCATCCGCTGTCGTTCGCGCTCGACAATCAGACGCAGCGCCACACTTTGAACCCGTCCCGCCGAAAGGCCCGGTCCGATCTTCCGCCACAGCAACGGGGAAACCTCGTAGCCGTACAGGCGATCGAGAATTCGGCGAGTTTCCTGGGCACGCACCAGCTGGTCGTCGATCTGCCGCGCGCTCTCCAGCGACTCCAGAATCGCTTCCTCGGTAATCTCGTGAAAGACCAGACGCTTGACCGGAACTTTGGGCTTGAGTACCTCGCACAAGTGCCAGCTGATCGCTTCGCCTTCCCGATCTTCGTCGGTCGCCAGATAGAGCTGGCTGGCGCCCTTCAGAGCCTGTTTCAGCTTGTTGACCTGCTGTTTCTTGTCCGCAGGCACAATGTAAAGCGGCGCAAATCCCTGCTCGACATTCACACCCAACCGGGCCCATGCGGTGCCCCGGTATTCCGCCGGGACCTCTTTCGCGCCGCCCGGAAGATCGCGAATATGCCCGATGCTGGCCTCGACCTCGAAATTCCGGCCTAGGAATTTTGAAATCGTCCGGGCTTTGGCCGGAGACTCGACGATCACGAGCGCTTTTCCCTGCTTGTCGGCAACCGCTTTCGGCATCCGTTTCCCTTCCCCGTGACTGATATTCGGCTCCGTAGAAAATCCTGGTCCACCGCCCCCGTCCGCTTTCATCTATCAGCTATTCGAGCCCTGGAGCGTCAATACTCGGCCCGGCTGCCGCAGGGCCCGGTTAAGCCAGACGGCCCAAATAAGCCAGACAATCGATGCACCACGAGCCCCGCAGCCGCTCCACCCCAGCGATCAATCGCCCCTGCAAGCGATCATGCCAATTGACCTCTCACGCTCCTCGCAGGCACACGTCCAACCTGCGACAATCGTTTTTGGGATTGAAATTGCGACTTCTCGCCCTACAATCGGCAAAATCGGTATTGTCGAGGCAAGTTGTCGCGACGCCCCTCACTACTGCTTAATGTTGAACCGCTTCGGTTGTCAAGCCGGAGCAACCGTCCAGGAAGGATCAAAATGGCCAGTCCCTTTGCCGTCTTTCGTCGCAACCAGCGAGTCATGCTCGCCATTTTCGGCGTGATCTGCATGATCGTCTTCGTCGTGGGATATAACCTCGATCGACTGCTCAGTGGCACCGGTCGGTCCCAAGGCAACAGTACGGTCGTAACCTGGAGCGACGGCGCCTACGATGAATTCGATCTGGCATTTTTCTGGAATCGTCATAACCTGACCAACCAGTTCCTGGCGATGCTGGCACGGAAAACAATGGATGCCAAAGGCACGCCGCACACCGAAGATCTCGTAGAATTTCGTCGCGACGATCAATTGCTCGACGTAATTCTGCTGGCCCACAAAGCGGCGCAAATGGGCATCGTCGTCAACGATCAGACGGTGAACGACTACTTGCGCGAATTCTGCGACGGCAAACTGACCAGTCGCGAGCGCGAGCAGACGATTGCGGAGTTGCTGGGCGATCGCCGTTCATCGCTGCCGGACAAGGACGTTTTCGAACAGCTGCGGCTGAATATCGCCGCACGCATGGTTCGCGAGATCGCTTTTGTCAGCTCGCAGGTCACTACCCCCGCTTCCGTCTGGAAACACTATAACCGGCTGAATCGGCGGATCAAAGCGGAAATCCTCCCCGTCCCGGTTGCCGACTTCGTCGACAAGGTACGCGAACCGAGCGACGCGGAAGTCACCGCGTTTTATGAAAAGCACAAGAATCAACCGTCGTTTCCCGATTCTCCCGAACCGGGGTTCATGCTTCGCAAGAAAATTGCGGTGCGTTATTTCAAGATCGAGTTTGAAAAACTGCTGGAGGAACAAAAATCGAAGCTGAGCGACGAAGAAATTCAAAAGGAATACGAGGCGCGCATTGCCCGTGGGGAATTCAAGGAACCGGAATTGCCCAAGCGTAATCCGCTGAAGAGCGAAGAATCACTCGACCCCGCCAAGCCGGAAAGTGACCCCACCAAGCCGGAAAGTGACCCCACCAAGCCGGAAAGTGACCCTGCCAAGCCGGAAAGTGACCCTGCCAAGCCGGAAAGCGACCCTGCCAAGCCGGAAAGCGACCCTGCCAAGCCGGAAAGCGACCCTGCCAAGCCGGAACGGCCTCTTGGCGGTGGCCGCGATTGTGGCGCCGCGTCCGATGCCGACGTGAGTTTCCAGGAACCCGCGCAGAACGCTCCTTCGCCGGAACAAACGGAAAAGTCAGCTCCCGAAGCAACACCCGCGGTGGAAACGGCCAAGGGAGTGGAGGGAGCGGAAGAAACGACCCAGGACCAGGAAAAGCCGCAGGATGAGACCGATTCCGCACCCCAACCCAAATTCAAGTCGCTCGAAGAAGTACGGGATCAGGTGGCGACGATCCTGGCTCGTCCGCTTGCCGACGCGGAGCTGAATCGCCGGATTGATGAGGCCCGGCGGGCGGCCGAGCGATTCGGGCGCGAATGGCATGAGTGGAACAGCGAGCCGGGCACGCTCGCGGAACCGGCTTTTGACTACAAGGCGGTGGCGGAGTCACTGGGGATCGAAGCGATCGAGACGCCGTTGGAGGACGTGCTCTATTACGTGAATCATGAACTGAACGCGGACCGATCCAGTTTTGACGCGTTTTCGGATCGCATTCAGATCAATCGCGCCCAGTTGATTCGCAGCGTGGTGGGCGGCGCGTTCATTTGGTGGAAGATCAAGGAAGAACCCAGCCGCACTCCGCAACTCAACGAAATCCGCCCCCAGGTAATCAAGGCCTGGAAAATGCGTGAAGCGGTCAAGTTAGCGCGGCAGGAGGCCGAGTCACTGGCGGCGAAGGCCAGCGACAAGGAATCGCTGAAGGCGGCATTTGGTGAGGAAATGGCAACGCGCGTGATCGAGACATCGGAATTCACCTGGATGTCGATCACCATTCCGCTTGCCTGGGGAGGCAGCCCGAGCCTGGGCAAGGTTGACGGTGTGGAAACGCCGGGCAACGAGTTCATGGAAACCGTCTTCAGGCTCAAGGAAGGCGAAGTCGGTGTGGCGCTCGACCAGCCGGAAACGCACGCCTACGTGGTACGGATTGCCAAGGAAGCGATGTCCGAATCGGATCGCCGCAGCCGCTTCATGATCGGCCGCACCAACGAGCTGTTTGATCTTTCGCTTCTGGAAAATCGCGAAATCTATGTGCAGTGGATCACCGACGTGCGTTCGCAAATGAAGGTGGAATGGCGGCGTCCGCCGCGCCTGCACGGTCAATCGGAGTAATTTCGTGGTGTCCCGCGACTTCGCTCGATTCGGCGAATCCGGCCGGAACATCCGGCCAGGAAAGGTCGGCGGTTTCACCCGCTTGCTTGCTCCAATCTGGCTTGGCGTCAGCGCGGTTGTCGGTTGCGCGGAACCGAAACCGGCCCCAAGCGCAACACCGGCCGTGGGGGCGGAGCGGGCAACGGCGGCCGTTTCCGTCCCACCGATCACGGCGGCGAAAGTTGCGGACGGGAGGCTCGATACGGACGGTGCCCAAGGTACCGGCACGGCGGCGAACGGCGAGCAGCGCCGTGCGGCCGCGGCCAGCCGACCCCAGGGGCGCGCGTTGCTCGAGCCCGAAGATGTTCGCCTGCACGAAAGTCGTTTTTTCCGTCAACACGACATGTTCCTGCCGCAGAATGCGCCGAAATTCGTCGCCGCTGTCAAAGCCGGTTTTCTCGCCGGCCAGGACGAGGTTCTCGGTTTGGACTACGGCGGACAACAGCGAGCTTATCCCGTGCGAGCGATTTGCTACCATCACGTGGTCAACGACCAGGTCGACGATCAGCCCGTGGTCATTACCTATTGTGTGATCTGCTCGTCGGGAATCGCCTTTGTGCCGATCGTGGCTGATCGGCATTTGACATTCGGATTTCATGGAATCTGGCAAGGCTCGGCACTGCTCTACGACCACCAGACCAATTCGCGCTGGCTGCATATGAACGGCGAGTGCGTCGAGGGCGAATTAAAGGGCAGCCGACTGACACCGATCTCCGTGGTCCACGCGACTTGGAAAGAATGGCGGGCCGACCACCCACAAACGACAGTGATGGCCGCCGAACCGAAGTTTCAGGATCGCTATTTCAATCGCGATTCCGCGCGGCGCGGAAACAGTTTTTTTCCCGTGGGTTTCCTGACAACCATCCAGACGCGGGACAGACGGCTTCCGCTTTCCGAGCTCTGTCTGGGTGTCCGAGTTGGCGAGGCAAAGAAGGCCTATCCGAGTTCGGTTCTCAAACGGCTGCCCGACGGGTTACTCGAGGACGTTCTCGCCGACGAACCGTTGCTGATCCTGCACGCCAAAGAGACCGGTACGACGCGCGCTTACCGCCGAAAGCTCGCTGGTAATACGCTGCAATTCGCGGCGGTTCCCGATTCGAACGACCTCATCGAACTTACCACCGGTTCCCGCTTCCATCGATCCGGAGCATGTTTTGACGGGCAATTGGCGCCACGGAAACTGGAACCGGTGGAGTTTCTGCAAGCCGAATGGTACGGCTGGTATGCGCTGCACCCCGATACCGAGGTTTACACGGTCAGCGATGCAGATTCCAGCGAAGCAGCCGTCGGCGATCAGAAAAAGTAATGACCCCGCGGGGATTCGAACCCCGGTCGCCGCCGTGAAAGGGCGGTGTCCTAGGCCTCTAGACGACGGGGCCAACGCCGGACGGTACGTGACCAGTAACCAAGTTTCGAGTCACGTGCTTGGGATGGCTCGCCGACTTTATAGGACGACGCGGCAATTGGTCAAGTGGACTAGCCCGGCTGGACTTTTGTCGCACCGACAATCAGCGGAAATTCACAGGACACTTGGTAGAAGGCGAGGCGATCCGGGAGACTAGGTCGCTTCGTCGGAAGGATTCGGGGACGGTGTCTCGGCGGCACTGTTGCCGCGATTGATCGCGTCGTAGACTTCCCGTCGATGGACCGGCACTTCCTTCGGGGCCTCGACACCCAAGCGGACCTTATCGCCGCGAATTTCCACCACGACGATCGTGATGTCATTGTTGATGACAATACTCTCGTTTTTCTTTCGCGACAATACTAGCATGGCACCATTCCTTTGACGATTGCGAATCCTTGGCTTCGCACCAATCCGATTGGGAGGCGGCTCCCCGCAGGGGTTTCGTTACACTATTTCCTTCCATCCACTCTACGTGTTGGCATTGGAGAGTCAAGCTTCTCCGAGCCTTGTCAAGGAATTTCCCTTGAAATATTTTGCTGTTTTGGCGTTTCGTTTGGCAGGATAATCAAGGATTAGCACAGCGGATCGCTTGCTGTTGGGGACCCTCGCTTGCGGACTTGTCGTTTGTACCTATAATTCTACGCGCAACGATCGCCGGCTTGTTCGTGGAAAGTCAAGGAAAGTCCTATGCGGGAATGGTTTAGGAACCTGTCCCAGGCGGTGTATACCGTCGCCCATGGCCTGTGGGTTACCCTGCGATATTGGCTGATTACCTATCGGGCCGACCGAGGAACGTTCACGGAGCGGTTCGAGTACCCGGAAAAACCGGTGCCAATCGCACCGAGATACCGCGGTTTTCATCGGTACGACCTCTCGACATGCATCGCCTGTGATCAATGCGCCAAAGCCTGCCCTGTGGACTGTATTTATATTGGGAAAGAGCGGGTCGAAGGAAGCAAAGGCTTCAAGGTCACAGGGTTTGCGATCGACTATTCGAAGTGTATGTTTTGTGCATTGTGCGTGGAACCTTGTCCGGTTGATTGCATTTTCATGGGATCCACGTACGATTTAAGTTGTTACAGTCGCGATGGTTGCATCGTCGATTATTCGCGTTTGCCTCTGGATGTGGCATGGGGCAGAGCGACACTGAATCCCACGGCCGTCGCGGAGTCCAAACTGATTGTCGAGCCTGTCCATGGCGGGCCGAATCAGTAGTCGCTGGCGAACGGCGGTAATTGCTTATGACCCATTGCGTTTAACGATTCCTGCCGGGGGGCCCGACATGTCCGGTCAAAGTCACGCTGGCATGAAGCTTTTTACGGTCGACGAAGCAAACGCAATGTTGCCATTGGTTCGGGCGATTACCGGTGACATTGTCAGGCTGTCTCGTGAAATCGTCGATCGGCGCCAGCGGCTGGCATTCTTGACAGCGGGTCGCGACCTGGAAGGCGAAGATCCTTACAGCGCCGAACTGGCCGAGATCCAGCGGCAATTGGACCGTGATATCAGTCAACTCCAGGGCTATGTCGATGAACTGGTGGCCTTGGGAGTTGAACCCAAAGGCGGCCCGGACGGTCTGGTCGATTTTCCATGCTGGATGGACGGTCGCGTCGTCTGCTTGTGTTGGCGTTTCGACGAACCCGAGATTGCTCATTGGCACGAAGTCGATGCGGGATTTGCCGGTCGCCAGCCGTTGTCGCTTCAAGGATGCAGTCCTGCGACCGAGTCCCCCGACAATCGTAGCTAGTGCTTTGTCACAGCTAAAAGTTCGGGTCGGTAGGACGGGTCTCCTGACCCGTCCGTGTGAGTAGGACGGGTCTCCTGACCCGTCCGTGTGCGCAGGACGGGTCGGGGGGAGACCCGTCGCACGAATTGTCTGCACAAGGCACGAGGAGCACCACTCGAACTTGCCGTTTCTGGAACGCACTCTTGCGTCACGCAGCCTCCGCTGCCGACACTCAAAAGTCGCCAGCGCCCGCGGCCTTGCAAAGGGGACCATGCGGCCTACAATGCTGGCTTCCTGAAGCGGCCGGGCCGAGGCCAGCGGCCGCTTCGTATCCTATCGCTGGCCGTCCACCCGAAGCGGGATTGAGCATGTCCGCCGTCGATACTTCGATTGGAATTGTGGCCTACCTCGCGCTGTTTTCCGGCGCCGGATTGATCTTCCTGTTCGCCAATCTGCTGGTCGGTCGATTTCTGCGGCCGGACAATCCCGAGTCGGAAAAACTCGAGATCTATGAATGCGGCGAACCGACGATCGGCTCCAGCTTCGTGCAGTTTGACCTGAGATTTTACGTCGTCGCATTGTTATTCATCATCTTCGACGTGGAAGTGGCGTTCTTCTTCCCGTGGTCGGCCGTTTTTGGCAAGGCGGCAATGATGTCCAAGGACGATGCGCAGGTCGTGAGCACCGACCTCTCAGGCAAGACCGTATTGTCGGAAGCTGCCCGTTCCATGTATCGCGAAATGGGCGTTCGCGAACCGCAGCTGCCGACGGTCGTTCCACCGAGTCTGGCGTCAACGGTTTCGGACCGAGGCTCCGAGTCGGAACGCTCGGCGGCCATCATCAAACAGGGGATGTCGCAATTATCGTCGGTTCTGCTGTTGGATATTGTCGTGTTTTTCGCGGTGTTGATGGTTGGCTTCGCCTACGTCTGGAGCCGCGGTGACTTGAACTGGGTGCGCGCCGTGAACGCAAGACAGATCGCGTTGCAGGAACGGCAACGCCGCGGCACGTCGAATCGCTCGTCGGCGCTTTCGGTTTGATCCCCGGCGATCCGGTCCCTGGCAATCCGGTATCCGGTGTTTCGGGCGAGCGAAGGGGCGAGACGAGCAGCAGAGTGAGAAGAGCAGCGAGAACAGAGAAGAGAAGCAACGAGGGCAGGTCCGATTTATGACTGGCGAAGAGTTTGTCGCGCGACTGAAAAAGAAATTTGGCGCCAAGATCGCGGGTGCCAACCTTCAAGGCGTCGATCCCTGGATCGAAGTGACTCCGGAAGGGTTGGTTGAAGTTTGTGAATACCTGAAATCGGAACCCGATCTGCGCTTCGACATGCTGAACTGCATCTCGGGCGTCGACTACTTTGAACCCGACGCGAAAAAAGCGGCCAAAGCCGATTGGCAGCCGCATATGGAAGTGGTGTACCACCTGTCGAGCATCGCGCGAAAACACACGCTGGTGCTCAAGGTGATTCTGCCGCGCTGGCAAAACGACCAGCCGGGCCAATTACCTGAAGTGCCGAGCGTCGCCGCGGTCTGGCGCGCTGCCGAATGGCATGAAAGGGAAGTTTACGACCTGAGCGGAATTGCCTTTCCGGGCAATCCGGATTTGCGTCGCATTCTTTGTCCGGAAGATTGGATCGGACATCCCCTGCGGCGAGACTACGAGATGCCCTTGGAGTATCACGGAATACGTGGTCGATAGCCAACCGCGCATTGCCGGGGATCCTGTCGAAAAAACCGGGAACCCTGTCAAGTAACACTCGGCCCCGGCCATTGCGAACTGCGGCAAGCACTGTCCACTTTTTGTTGTAGAGAAAAAGAAGTCATGGCAACGTACACTGACGACCCGCGGATCGTGGAGTTTGACGTCCGCACCGACGAGATGCTCGTCAACATGGGCCCGCAACATCCCAGTACCCACGGCGTGCTCCGCCTGGTGTTGCGCACCGACGGCGAAATCGTCTCCGAAGTGCAATGTCACCTGGGCTACCTGCACCGCTGCGCCGAGAAGATCGGGGAGAACCTGACGCCCCGTCAATGGATTCCGTACACCGATCGGATGGACTATCTGGCGGCGATGAACATGAATCTCGGCTGGTCGCTGGCGGTCGAGAAACTATTGAAGTACGAGTTACCACCCAAGGCGAAGCATCTGCGCGTGATTATCGCCGAGCTCGGCCGGATCGCCAGCCACTTGGTGGGAATGGGCGCGTACGGCCTGGACCTGGGTACCTTCAGTCCCTTTCTGTACGCGTTTCGCGAACGCGAGAAATTGCTCGATCTTTTCGAGGAAGTCTGCGGAGCCCGTTTGACCTACAGCTACCTGACGCCCGGCGGGGCCACCGCCGATCTGCCGCAAGGCTGGCTGCGGAAAGTCGAAGCGTTTCTACAGCAGTTCGAGCCGGTGATCGCGGAATACCACGCGCTGCTGACCACCAACTCGATTTTCATCAAGCGCACCTGCGGGATCGGCGTGCTGCCGGCCGACATGGCGATCAACTACGGTTGCACGGGCCCCATGTTGCGCGGCAGCGGCATCGACCATGATTTGCGGCGGGACGGCGAGGCGCGTTACACCGATATGTACGACGGTTACGCGTTTGAAGTGATTGCTCAGAAGAACGGAGCGTACCCTCGCGATCACGTCTATCCCGACGTCCCCCCGGAAGCGGTCCTGGGAGACTGTTGGCACCGTTTCTATGTACGAATGCTGGAGGTCGTGCAGGCAATCGATCTGGTGCGGCAGGGAATCGAACGATACAGCACCACGCCCGGCGATTGGGGCCAGCCGATCAAACTGTCGACGAAGCTGCCCAAGGGCGAAGCCTACCTTGAGACCGAGTGTCCCCGAGGACAAATGGGCTTTTATATCGTCAGTGACGGTTCAGCGATTCCATGGCGAGCGCGGGCCCGCAGCAGCTGCTTCTGCAACCTGTCGGTTGCGTCGGAGCTTTGCCACGGATGTCTGATCGCAGACGTCCCGGCGATTATCGGATCGGTCGACATCGTGATGGGGGAAATCGATCGCTAAGTCGTCGCAAAAAACTTCTGGCCGGGGGCTTGTCGCGTTCCGATAGTTTGTGCCATATTTCACGATCTTTTGATGGCAGACCCAAGCGAAGAAGGGTACGCTGGCCGTGGCGGAATTCATTAATTCAAGACTGATCAGCACCCTGCTGGGCTGGTTCAGCATCGATGCGCTTCCGCCGGATCATTGGCTGGGCTTCGTGCTGGCCGCGCTGGTTCACACGGTTCTCGTGATCCATGTCGTGGCGGTCGGAGCGCTGCTGTTCATCTGGATGGAACGCAAGGTTTCCGGTCGCATCCAGGATCGTCTCGGACCGACCCGAGTCGGCGGCAAGTTCGGCTGGCTGCAGACTTTGGCCGACGGATTGAAATTGATTACCAAAGAGGACATCACGCCGGGCAACGCCGACTCGCTGTTGTTCAAGCTGGCGCCGTACGTGAGTTTTGCGGCGAGTTTCGCAGGGTATCTGGCGCTGCCATTTTCGGATGGTTGGGTCGGCCACCATGTGAACTGCGGGATCTTCTTCATCATCGCGATCGTCGGCATGGAAGTCTTCGGCGTGATCCTTGCAGGATATGCATCCGGCTCCAAATGGTCGTTGTTCGGCGGAATGCGCGAAGCGGCGCAGGTGGTCAGCTACGAGGTGCCGATGGGCATGTGTGTATTGATTCCGGTGGTGATCTGCGGCAGCATGGATCTGATCACGATCGGTCAGATGCAGGCCGGATTTTTCACCAACTGGATCGTGTTTCACGATCCGTTCGCATTCGTGGTGTTCTGGGTGTACTTCACCTGTGCAACGGCCAGCGTCAACCGGGCCCCGTTCGACCTGGCGGAAGCCGAGAGTGAGCTGGTCGCCGGATTTCACACGGAGTATTCCGGCCTGCGCTGGAGCTTCTTTTTCATGGCGGAATACGGGTCGATGTTTCTGGTCAGCGGTCTGGCAGCGATTTTGTTTTTTGGCGGTTGGAACGGGCCGATTCCGATATTCGGACCGGATCTGTTGAACCTGGCCTACAGCGACGCGGAAATCGCTTCCGGCACGTTCCGGCTGGGCGGATATATCGCCAACTTGGCGGGCTGTATGAATTTCATCGGCAAGGCGGTGACGGGGGTCACGGTGATGATGTGGATTCGCTGGACGTTGCCCCGCTTGCGAATTGATCAGGTGATGACCACTTGTCTCAAGTACTGCGTGCCGCTGGGAGCCGTCTGTTTCGTCGGTGTCGTCGGATGGCAGTGGGCCCATCTTTGGTCCCCCAACGACCTGCGTCCGCAACAACCGCGGATTGCGGTGCGCGAACGCGGACTGTTCGATCTTCCAGCCCGGGAGGCGTCCGGAATGGCGACTCGCGTGGAGCTGACGGATAAAGCGGCATGGGCGGGTACGGTTCCGGTTCCGGCAGGGGAGACACGCTGATGCTGTTCGCCGCCATCCAGTGGCATTCCTTTTTCTTTCTGTTGTTTGCGCTGTTGACCTGCGGCTTCGCGCTGGCCGTTGTGTTTTCCTCGAACGTGGTGCGGATGGCCTTCTTTCTGACCATTTCGCTGGGGGCGGCCGCCGGACTTTTTTTCCTGGCGGGTGCCGAGTTCGTCGGCGCGATGCAGTTCATGATTTATGTCGGCGGAACCTTGGTGCTGTTGATTTTCGGCGTGATGCTCACCGCCCATGAGCGCTTTATTTCGATGAAGACCAGGGCCGGCGAGTGGGTGTTGGCGGCTTTCCTTGGCGGCGGTTTGTTTCTGCTGCTGGTACGCGCGGCATTGATGGTTCCGCAATGGAACTCGCCGAACCTGCAGCGCGATCAGGTCGCTCAATCCGAAGTGCATGATTCGGCGGCAATCGGCGCCGCGGTGAGTGCCTATCGAGCGGATGGGCTGCCGTCGAGCGCCGCGCCCGCAGGTACGGCCGCATCGCCGGGCAAATCGGTCTATCTGCTTCCCTTCGAAATCGTCTCGGTCCACCTCCTGGTCGTGTTGATCGGCGCGGGATACCTGGCCCGCGCAAAGAAGCGAACCTCCGCAAACGCCTGGCAGGCATAAACTCCATGGACCTACTCACTCAACCCGTCTCCGTTTCGCACTACATGGTTGTCGGCGCGATGCTGTTCGTCTGCGGTGTCATCTGTATGGCGACGAAACGGAATGCGCTGGGCGTGCTGATGGGGATCGAACTGGTTTTGAACGGCGCGAATCTGAATTTCGTGGCGTTCGGTAGCCGAATTCTGCGGAATGATTCCCTGGGCATGGACGGACAGCTGATGGCCCTGTTCGTGATTGTGCTCGCCGCGGCCGAAGCCGCGGTGGCACTGGCGATCGCTTTGAATTTCTACAACAACCACGCCTCCATCGACGTCGATCAAGCCGACGACTTGAAGGGCTAATGGAAATCTTCACGCCAATTTACAGCTACCTGCCCTATCTCTACGGCGCGGCGGTCCTGCTGCCGCTGGCGTCGTTCTTCACGATCCTGATCGCGGCCGCCAAACTTCGCAAGGCCGCCGCCGCGGTGGCCACGTTCGCCATCGGCAGCGCCTGCGCCCTCTCGTTCGTCGCCCTGTTGGCCTGGCTCAGCGTGCACTACACGCCCGGACATGACAGCTCGCCCGGACATGACAGCTCGCCCGAGCACGGTAATGCCCATGCGTCGACCGGCGACGAACACCCTCACACCGATCGACCCGAGGTCAGGGAGCAGGGCGATTCGCCAACTGCGGAGGTCGCTTCAAGTTCGGACGGGCGTCGGGCGGATCCCCAGCATACGACGGAAACGCACGCGCCACATGCTGCCGCCGCGCCCGCAGCGCTCAGCGGCACCGCCTGGGTGCTCGGCCGTTTCGGCCAGCGCGAAGTGACCATCAGCTATTACATCGATGCCCTGACGGTCGTCATGTTCTGCATGGTGACGCTGATCGCGACCTGCATCCATTGCTATGCGATGGGCTACATGCACGATGAACTGCATCCAATTACCGACCATGAAGTCACCTTGTCCGACGGCCGCCACCTGACGCGTCCCGGAAGGTTCCCCAGGTTCTTCCAATATCTTTCTCTGTTCTGTTTCAGCATGCTCGGCCTGGTGCTGGCCGGCAATATCGCGATGGTCTTCGTGTTCTGGGAACTGGTCGGTGCATGCTCGTATTTTTTGATCGGATTCTATGTCGAGCGCAAGAGCGCCTCGAATGCCGCCAACAAGGCATTCATTGTGAATCGTGTCGGCGATTTCGGAATGATTATCGGACTGATGGCGCTCTGGACGAGCCTCGGAACGTTTTCATTTGGCGATATCGATGCGGATGGCGACGGCCGGAAGGAACCGGGGATTTTCTCGCAGGTCCGCAGCGAAGCCAACCATTTTGCCCTGGCCACTCCCGACGGAATGGTGCGGCTTGGTGCCCAACAGCAATTGGCGACGGTTGCCCGCGAGCATTACACGCAGCCCAACATGTTGCAGATCATGGAGACGCAGTTTCCGTCGCAGATCGGCTCCCTGCGCGAATCGGGCGCCGGATACTGGCTGCTGGTCGTGGCCGGCATCGGCATTTTCTGCGGTTGCGTGGGCAAGAGCGCCCAGTTCCCGCTGCATGTCTGGTTACCCGACGCCATGGAAGGCCCCACGCCGGTATCCGCACTGGTGCACTCGGCCACGATGGTGGCCGCTGGCGTATATCTTGTCGGCCGATTTTTTCCCGTGTTTGCCCCCGAAGTACTGCTTGTGATCGCGGTCACCGGTTGCATTACCCTGTTCCTGGCCGCGACGATCGCCATCACCGCCAACGACATCAAGCGCGTACTGGCCTATTCCACCGTCAGCCAACTGGGATACATGATGCTGGCGCTGGGGGTTGGCGGCTGGCTGGCCGGCATGATGCACCTGATTACGCATGCGTTCTTCAAGAGCCTGCTGTTCATGTGCTCCGGTTCGGTGATCCATGCCGTGCACACGAACGATATGCGGAAAATGGGCGGACTGCTGAAGAAGATGCCGGTAACCGCGATCACGATGTTGATCGGCTGCCTGGCGATCGCCGGAGTCGGAGTTCCCTTCTTGATCGGTTTCAGCGGCTACTATTCCAAAGACATGATCCTGGAACAGGCCTATTCGCTGAGTCTGACCAATCCGGGCAACGCCCTGGCAAGCCTGTTCTTTGTCATGGCGCTGGGCGGCGCTTCGATCACCGCGTTCTACATGTTCCGAATGTGGTTCATGACCTTTGTCGGCGAACCGCGCGATGCCCACGCCTACGACCATGCCCACGAGTCGCCTCCGATCATGTATCTGCCGCTGGTGTTACTGGCGGTCCTGGCGATCGCCGTGGCCTGGGAACCGGTGATGATCGGGTACGCCGTGATTCCGGCGGGCATTCTGATCTGGCAATCGTCCAAGCGCGGCTGGTTTGCGGCGATCCGCAGCCCTAACGGCGGCCACGCATCGCATGACGACCATGCCGGTTCCCACGGCGGTGCCACCCATCAAGCGGGCGGCGGCCATCACGCAGCGGACGACCAACACGGTCATGGATCGATTCCCAGTCGGGTTGAGCATCATGATCATGGCCATGCGGCGCACCCTGGAGAGGGACCGCTGCCATGGACTCTTCGAGGCGTCGTCGGGATGATCGTGATTGCCGTCGTTGGTGGAACGTTGATTGCGGCGATACTGCCCCGGGACTTGCTGAGCGGTTTGGCGCTGAAAAATCTGCTGGAACAGGCTCGGCCTGCCGGAACGGCCGCGGACGCGGTCGGCAAGTGGGTGCAATGGACCTGGCCGAACGAACATACCGCACACGAAGAAGCCAATCATGCCCGCATCGTGGTCCCGGTGACATTGTTTGCGACGGGAACATGGGTCCTGGGCATCGGCCTGGCCACGGCGATGTACGGTCGGCGATACCTGAACGCCGAGGATGTCCGCCGGCAGTTCTCGCCGATCTATCGACTGCTGATCAACAAGTGGTGGTTTGATGAATTGTATGATTGGCTTTTTGTGCGTCCTACGCACGTCGTCGCCCGGGTCGCGGCGGGCGTCGATCGCAGCTGGATTGATGGCCTGCTGCACGCGATTGCGGCCGCCGCCAAGTCGGTTTCGGTCTTCTGGGACAAGCTGGCGGACCGCACGATCGTGGATGGCGCCGCCAATTTGACTGCCCACTGGACCCATTCCGTCGGCCTGGCACTGCGCCAGGTGCAGACCGGGAAACTGCGACAATATGTGATGTTCATCGTGGTGGGAGCGTTGGCGCTCTTCATCCTGATCAGTTTTTTCTGGAATTCCACGCTGGCTCGCTAGCGTCGATTGAAAAGAGAACAGTTTGCCATGTTAACCAACGCGATTTGGTACTCGATTCTGGTGTTCGCTCCGTCGCTGGTCGCGCTGCTGTTGTCGGTCGTCACGACACGCAATGACAACTTCTACCGCTACGTCACGTTAGCGACGACGATCTTCACTTTGGTTTGCACCCTGTTCCTGTTCCTGATGCCCAACGGGGTCGTCGGATTCGACGCGAGCGTCGGCGAGATGCAGGGCATCTTCACCTTCGGATGGATTCCGACCTTTGAAATTTTCTATTCCATGGGCGTGGATGGCATCAGTCTCCCGCTGGTGCTGCTGACCGCGGTGGTAAGTGTCCTGGCGATGGGCGCGAGCTGGTCGATCACCAAATACGTCAAAGGCTACTGCGTGCTGTTTCTGCTGCTCTTGAGCGGCATGCTGGGAGTGTTTCTGGCCCAGGACTTCTTCCTGTTTTACGTCTTCTGGGAAGTGATGCTACTGCCGATGTACTTCCTGATCGGGATCTGGGGAGGTCCGAGGCGCGAATATGCTGCGATCAAGTTTTTCCTGTATACGCTGGCGGGAAGCGTGGCAATGCTGGTCGCCATCCTGATGCTGTACTTCTACAGTGACCTGACCGACCCCCGGCTCCGCGGCTTCATCAACAGCGCGGTGGGGCAGTCGGTGATCTCGGACAAGCAGTTGCGCGGTCGCATCGAGGCGGGCATGGCGAAGCGCGAGGCGCTGGCCGAGAGCCTCAAGGACAAGTCGCTGGAAGATCGACGCCGGATTCTCGCCGCTGCCGAAACGATTACCCCGGTTCATACTTTCAGCATCCTGGCTCTGCAACAGATCGGACAGCACACCACGCAGTTTGACACCTTTGGCATCAACGAGGATGGCTCTGATCGATTGATCCTCGGGCACGGCCTGCAGTGGTGGGCGTTCGTGCTGCTGTTTATCGGTTTCGCCATCAAGGTTCCGTCGGTGCCGGTACACACCTGGCTCCCCGATGCGCACGTGGAGGCGCCCACTCCGATCTCAATGATCCTGGCGGGAGTTTTGTTGAAGATGGGAGGTTACGGGATCGTCCGCATCTGTTACCCGATCTGTCCCGCGGGAGGATATGAACTGGCGGCCGTGGTCTGCGGCATCGGCGTGGTGAGCATGGTCTACGGTGCCTTTGCCGCGCTGGCTCAAAAAGATTTCAAGCGGATGGTGGCATACAGTTCCGTCAGCCACATGGGGTACGTGGTGTTGGGTTTGGGGGTCTGGTCGGCGACGGCGGAGATGAACTTCGACACGACATTCTGGAACATGGGGATCCAAGGCGCGATGTTCCAGATGATTGCCCACGGCATCAGTTCCACCGGCATGTTCTTTATGGTCGGCGTCGTCTACGATCGCGTGCATCACCGGAATCTGGACGAGTTCGGCGGCCTTTTCGGTCGCATGCCGGTCTACACGGCGCTTTCGATCGGGATCTTTTTCGCGGGCCTGGGCCTGCCCGGGCTGTGCGGATTCATCGGTGAAGCTTTCGTCGTCTTCTCGGTCTGGGCCTATAGCATCACGCTGGCCGTGATTTCGGCGGCGGTGGTGATACTTACGGCGGGCTATATCCTCTGGGCGATTCAGCGCGTCTATCTCGGTGCCGAGTATCGTGGACCGCACGAGGAGCATCTGAGCCCCAGCAATGCCCGCGAGAACACCATCGGAATTATCATCTTCGCGCTGGCGATCATTTGCGGCGTGTTTCCTCGGCACACGCTGCTTGGATACATGGAGAAAAGCGTCGAGAAGCACGTCGCCGACCTGCGCGCCTGGACAATCAGCGCTACCCAGGCCAATTGGGCCCGGGAAGACCGACGGCTTCAAGTAAGTGCCGTCGAGGCCAGTGCCGTCGATCAGGAACTTTCCGGCCAGTTGGCAAGCAAGCGACCTTGAGGAACCACCGACCGTGAATGTGCATGACAGTATCAGCCAGATGATCGTGCAGACGCGCGACGTGAGTTTGCCTCATTTCGCCGCCGAATTGATCATTTGCGGAACGATCGTGATCAACCTGCTGGTTCGTATGGTCCGGCCGTTGCGATGGCTTGATTCCAGTTTTCTGGTGTTGGCCGGATCGCTCGCCGCTCTATTTGCCGTACGCCCCTGGGAAATGGGCTCGGACGTTGCCCGCATCGAACTGTTCTCCGGAATGCTGGTCCACGACGGATTTGGCGTGCTGATGCGCACTTTATTGCTGGTGTTCCTGGTTCTTTTCGTCATTTTCACATGGCTGTCCGGAATTCCGAACCGGGACGATGGCCCCGACGTCCACACGCTGGTTCTAGGTGCCACGCTGGGAATGATGTTGATGTGCACCGCCAACCACCTGCTGATGGTCTTCATGTCGGTGGAGATGGCCAGTGTTCCGTCCTACGCATTGGCCGTGCTGCTCAAGGGACGTCGCCAGAGCAGCGAGGCGGCTCTGAAGTACTCGATCTACGGCGCGGGAACGGCCGGCGTGATGCTGTACGGCATCAGTTTGATTTCCGGGTTATTGAACGCCGTGCACCTGCCCACACTGGCCCAGAACCTGGTCGAGAAGTTACCGACCATGGGCCCCGAAGAAACGATGGTACTGGCGTTGGGCGGAATGATGCTGGCGGTGGGTTTGGCGTTCAAGCTCTCCGCCGTGCCGTTCCATTTCTGGTGCCCGGACGTATTCGAGGGCGCGAGTGCCGAGGTCAATGCGTTCCTGAGTGTCGCCTCGAAAACAGCCGCCTTGGCGCTGCTGGTTCGCGTCGCGTTGGGTTTCGGCACCACGGTGCCGACGATGTTCTCCGTCGCCGCGGCGCCCCAGCCGGCGGCCCAGCCTCTGCCGGCGGTGTCGGTGCCGGCCGGTGAGCTGGCGTCCAGTCTGTACTCGGTTGCCGACGAGTCCTCGCCGACGACGGCGGCGGCCAGTCCGGCGACAAAAACCGCATTCAGCGACGCTTCCGCCCGACGGGTGCTGTCGCCGGTGCGCGGATTCATCGCCAAGCTGATCGCTTTCCTGGCGATTATCACCTGCACGTTCGGGAATCTGGCCGCTTTTGGACAAACGAATATCAAGCGGCTGTTTGCCTATTCGACCATCGCTCACGCGGGCTACATGATGATGGCCGTACCGGCGATTCTGGCGGCTGCCGGCGCGGGCCCGGCGGGCAACGAGGTCGCTCGTCAGGGGGCTGCGGCGTTGGGCGTCTATCTCGGCGTCTATCTGGCGATGAATCTGGGGGCGTTTGCCATCATCGCGTTCCTGCGCAACGCGATGCGTAGCGAGGAGATCGCCGACTACTCGGGATTAATTCGCCGCAGTCCGGTCATCACCGTCTGTTTTGTGATCATTCTCTTCAGCCTGATCGGACTTCCTCCGCTGGCAGGGTTCTTTGGAAAATTCGCGGTGTTTTCCGCACTCACCGGTGCCTACAACGTCACCGGACAGGCCCAACTCCCGGCCAATTACCTGATCTGGCTGCTGGTAGCCGGAGGTTTGAATACCGTCATCAGCCTCTTTTATTACCTGCGTGTCGTGAAGGTGATGACCTGGAATCTCGAGCCGCGCGATCAGCGGCCGTTGCAGCCGATCGGACTGCTGCGCGGTGCCTACGTTTGCCTGATTACGCTGCCAACTCTGGGTTGGATCTTGTGTTTCGATCTGCTGGCCAAATGGTGTGCCACGGGTGCGGAGTCCCTGTTGTAGGACTCGCACTGACTCGACTTAAGGAAAACGGGATTTCATGTCGTCCGCAACGAGCTTATCGCCGAACGATGTTGATGTACTGAACCGATTGGTGGTCATGCACTGCCGCTCGTTGCCGGTTTACCTTGCCGATACCTCACCCTGGGGTCGACCTGGACAATCCGATGCGCTGAAAGTTCTGCGCGAGATGGCGGTCGATCATCTTGCCACGGTCGACCGGCTGGCGGAACTGATTAACGACGCGGGCGAGCGTGTCGAGACGGGCGGTTTTCCGCTGGTCTTTACCTGTTACAACGATCTGTCGCTCGATTTTCTGGTGCGCAAGGCGTTGGAACTTCAACAGCGCGATTTGCGGGAAATCGACGACTGCATCGCTCAACTCGAGGGCGCGCCGCGTGCCCTGGCTTTGGCGCAGGAGATTCGCGGTTCGGCGCTGGCCCATCTCGATGGGTTGCACGAAGTCATCCGCAGCAGCGGTTCGGCCGATTCCTCGCCCACGGGATAGTTTCCATCGCATGGAGTTGATCGACTCCCACGCTCACCTGGACGATCCCGTTTTCGATGCTGACCGCGAGGCGGTGCTCACGCGCGCGACCGCCGCGGGGATCCGGGCGGTGATCTGCATCGGAACGACCGCCGCCTCCAGTGCGAATTGTCTGGCGATCGCCGGCCAGCAACCGCTCGTTTTCGCCGCCGTTGGCATTCAGCCGAATTACACCGCGGAAGCGGCGGCCGGCGACTGGGACCGAATTGTGAAGATGGCGGCCAGCGGACGGGTCGTCGGCATCGGCGAAACGGGGCTCGATCGTTACTGGCAGCACGCCGACTTCGCGACGCAACAGGACTATTTTCGGCGGCACATCGAGCTGGCTCGCCAGCTCGACCTGCCGTTCATCGTCCATATGCGAGATTGCGACGCCGACGTACTGGAGATGCTTCGCGCCGCGCGCAAACTCGGACCATTGCGCGGCGTAATGCACTCCTTTACCGGCTCGCTGGAGACCGCCCTGGAATGTCTCGACCTGGGTATGGAAATCAGCTTTGCCGGAATGGTCACTTATCCCAAGTCGACGGAGCTGCGTCGGATCGCCGCCCGCATACCGCCCGACCGCATTCTGCTGGAAACCGATTCGCCGTACCTCTCGCCACACCCGATGCGGAAACAACGGCCGAATGAGCCGGCACTGCTGGTGCACACCGCGGCGGTCGTGGCCGGGGAACTGGGCATGACGCCGGATGCGTTGGCAACGCAGTCGGTGGAAAACACGCTGAGATTGTTTTCGCGAATCACGGTCGCCCGCTGACGATCGATCCATCCCAGATCGGCCATACGCGTCCCGCATGGCGTTCCAGTCGGTTCAGCCGGCTGCCGTACAATTGCTCGATCGTCTCCGCGGTGAGCAGCTCCGCGGTTGCGCCGCAGGCCATGATGCGACCGTCGCGCAGGATCAGCGTGAGGCCGAATTCCGGAAGGATCTCTTCGATATGGTGCGTGACCAGGATGACGGCGGCGCGGCCTGGATGAGCGGGACCACGCAAGTACTCGCCCAGCCACCGCAGGAACTGTTCTCGCGATCCGGGATCCATTCCATCGCACGGCTCGTCCAGCACCAGGCAGAGCGCCTGGGCAACTCGGGCTCGCGCTACCAGCACCTTGCGGCGCTCGCCGTGGGATAGAACACCAAACGGCCGATCGCGCAGTTCTCCGCATCCGGCTGCGATCAGCGCCGATTCGGCCTGTTCCCAATCGGTCGCGGTGGGCGCAGCGTCATGAAACTGCTTCAGGCCGAATTGCGCGAATCGTCCGGAGAGCACGGTTTCCAGGGCCCGTTCCGTCGGCGGAATCCAGGAGGCGAAATCATCCGTGATCCAGCCGACGCGGCGCCAGAATAGCGGCAGGTCGATCCGTGGGCAGCCTTGTCGCTCGATCGAACCGGAGTTGGGCCAGAGCCGGCCGATTGCCAGTTGCAGCAGGGTCGATTTTCCACTGCCGTTGCGCCCCAGCAGCGCCCAGTACTCACCGTTCGCGACGCTCCAGGAAACGTTGGAGAGAATCGGCCGCCCGGCTCTTTCCAGCGTCACGTCGTGCAGCGCGAACAGAGCAGGCTGCTCCATGATCGACATACTCCGCAACCGATGCCGGCCGTCCTCGCGGTCCGGATCAATGGACGCCGCCCATCATGGCGCGGATTGGCTTGACCATCGCCGCCAGGACCGCTCCGGACAGCAGCGTAATTGCAGCGATCGCCCAGAAAATCTGCGTGTCGGAAAAATACTCGTTCAGGATCACGGTCTGACCCGCCAGAAAATTCGCATCGGCGTTGGCCAGGAACCAGATCGACATCACCTGGCTCACGGCTCGCTGCGGCGAGAGCTTGGTCACCATGCTCAAGCCGATGGGACTGAGGCACAATTCGCCGACGGTATGCAGCAGGTAGACCACGGTCAGCCACATCGGGCTGATTCGATCCTGGGATCGATCGAAGAGGCCGGAGCCGATCGCTGCCACGACGAAGCCGGCGCCAACCAGCATCAAGGCCAGAGCGAATTTCGCGGGGCTGGATGGTGCCCGATTTCCCAGCCGCATCCACATCACGGCGAAGAACGGCGACAGAACCATGATCCCGAACGGGTTGATATTCTGATACCAGCTGGAGGGAAAAGCGAAACCCAGAATCTTATCGGCCGACTTGTTTTCGGCGAACAGATTCAGCGCCCCTCCGGCCTGTTCAAACGCGCCCCAGAACACAACGCTGGCCACGAACAAGATACAGACGACGGTCAACCGTCGCCGTTCCTCGTGGGAGAATTCCGGCGAGAGCATGATGCGTCCAAAGCTCCCCAACGTCAGCCCCAATAACAGCAGGCCGAAGCCGATGTTGATCCAGCCCGCCTTGACCGGAATCTCCAACGCGTAGACCAGGCCTCCCAGCACGACCGCCGCCGCTGTGCCACCGATCAGCAGCCAGAGTATTTTCTGGCGCCGCAGCGCTTCCGCCGCATTCGCCGGTGGATTGGGCCGCAAGCCGGCGTCACCCATCAGCCGTCCTTTCCAGACGAAGACGATCAATCCAAGCAACATTCCCACGGCGGCGGCGGCGAATCCCCAGTGCCAGCTGGCGGAATCGGAGATGCCCATCGGGGACAGCACATTGGCCTTGAACCAGGGATGCTGTGCGAAGAATCCGCACACGGTCTGTCCCACGAACGAGCCGATATTGATTCCCATATAGTAAATTGCGAATCCCGAATCACGGCGTACGTCGGTCGGTCCATAGAGTTGTCCCACGATGGTGCTGATGTTCGGTTTCAGCAGTCCGGTTCCGACAATGATCATCCCCAATCCGCCGAAGAAGAACGGCAGCCCGTGGAATGCCAGGCTGATATGTCCCAGCATGATCACCACGCCGCCCCAGAAAACGGCCCGCCGCTGGCCCAACACGTTGTCAGCCAGCCAGCCGCCTGCCAGTCCGGCGAAATAGACCATCGAAGTATAGAGCGCGTAGACGACACCTTTCTGCGCGTTATCGAATCCCAGGCCGCCCTCGGCGGTGGCCTTGGTCATGAACAGAATCAGAATCGCCCGCATTCCGTAGTAACTGAATCGCTCCCACATCTCCGCGAAAAACAGGGTCAACAATCCGGCGGGATGACCGAAGAACGCGCGATCCTCGCTGCCGGTCGGAGCTGCGGCAGCCGCCGAACGATCCTCCGGGGCCCCGCCGTGCTGTGGCGGGTCATAGGGGTTTTCGGAATTCGTAGTGGGCATCGCATCGGCTCCTGGAGGTCGGCGTGAATATGGACATCGGGGGTCGGCGAGCATTATAAGCACTGCGCGCCGCACGGAAACCGGGCCGCTCGCTCGCCCCTTCGCGCCCGGCCCTCTTTGGCCTTACCGGCTCCCTGGGCTCAGTTCCGTCGCCCACTCGGCGGGCCCCGTAGCCCGCACGACAGCGGCGGACTTTGAGGCCTCCATGGTGCGGATCTGTTCGAAGAGCCATTGGTTTTCGGGGGTCAGGAATTCCGGTTCCTGAATCTGGCGGAACAGCGGATCCGAATCGATCCCGGCCCGGGCCGCGCCATGCCGCAGCAGGACCAGCGCGGTCTGTGAAGCGGTGCCATCGGCGACATCCGAACGGCCCCCTTCGATGGCCGCGATCGCCAAAGCGCGGCGCAATCCATCAACATCATCCGCTGTCCGCAGCTGTGCCGCCGTGCGACGAACATACAACGGCATCTGACGAAGGTCGTCCGCGCGGTCGGAGAAATAGTCGCGAATCTGCTTGCGCATCACCGAATCGCTGCGCAGGTAAAGTTCCGCCAGACCGCCCCAGCGCGCATCCTCGTCGGACTTGCCGAGCCGCTCCCAGGCAGCGACCGCAGCGTAACCGTTGCCCGCGGGCAGCCCCTGCCAGCGACGAAACCGTTTCGATTCACCGAGCGACTTCTTTACGGCGGAAAGCTCCGAAAATACATGTTCGATATTCTCCACGCGCGTACGGGCCTCGACTCCCGTCCATTCTTTGTAGAACGGCAGCTCGTGCGACTGCTTGATCTGGTCCAGAGTCTTGCCGCCCTCGATCGCCTTGCGTATCGATTGGCGGAGTTCGACGAAGTAACGCTTCTGCATTGCCAGCAGTTCCTTCCCGGCCAATTCACCATGCCCCGGCGCAACATGCTGCGGATCCAGGTCCTCCATCGCGCCCAGCACCGAGATCCAGCTCTCGGTATTACTGTCACCCGTATAGTTGAAGGCGCCGTTGACACAGGCGTCACCCGTGAACAGGATGCGGTGCCGCGGCAGCCAGGCGACCGCGTCACCTGCCGTATGCGCGTGACCCAGGAACAGCAATTCGACCCGCTGTTCGCCGTCGTCAAAAACCAGTTTGTGACTGAAATACAACGAAGGCATCGCGTAACGCAGCGCTCCGTATTCGTCTTTGGTGCCCGCCTCCTGTTTGGATCGCGCGAAGCCCTCGGCCCCCTTGGTCTGAAACAACGGCTGGCTGCGTTCCTGCGCGACAACCGTGGCCCCGATCTTTTCGTACTGCTGGTTGCCGTCGGCGTGATCGCCGTGATAGTGCGTGTCAAACACAAAACGGATCGGCTTTTCGGTGTGCTGGCGGATGACCTTGATGACCTCCTCCGCCTGGCCCGGGAAATTCGCGTCAAGCACCAGGACGTAGTCGCGGAAAACGACCCAACCCTGATTGCAGCCCGTGAATTTGGGCTCCAGTTGCGCTTTGCGGAAGAACACTCCCGGCGCCAGTTCGCTAACCTTGACTTCATTCGGCGCGCCGACGACGACGGCGGCGGCGGTAGTCAGGCTGACAGCGATGCTGACCGACAGCGAGCACATTTTTGATCGCATGAACGCATTTCCTCTCGTGGTTCGTCGCAATCGATATCCGTACGCCTCAGGCACAACGGCCCGCATGATAATTATGAGATCGCTCCGGGGCAAGCAACTTGGGGGCACGGGCCAGAAATTCATCCGCCAGTGATTCACAAGCTCAAACGCAGACGGCCAGAAAGCAAGTTGGACAGATTCTCCGGAAGAGCCCCAAAAAAAAGAGGCGGATCGCGTCGCCGCGATCCGCCTCGAAGTCGCTTCCAGTTGTGCCGCACCATCCGCCGGCCGAACTACCACATATATTCCAGGCCCAGCGATGCTCCATGATAGAAGACATTGCCGCCCGTATTGATGAATGGTGTGCGGCGGACGACGAACCCAGGGGCACCGCTGAATTGCGGCGGCTCCGGATTGAAGTTCTCAATGCCCAACGCCACACCGTCCACGAACAGGAAGTTGTAACCCGCTCGGAATGTCCAGTTATGGTTGAGTTTGTAGAGCAGGTTCATACTGGCTTCCGCGACCAGCGCCGCCTCGTTCGAGAGCGCCGATTCGTTGGCGTCGAAGATGGTATTACCCGCCGATCCGGCGACCAGGTGGGTATTCGCCCGGGCGTGATTGCCGTAAATGCCCGCTTTCATTTCCCCGCCGACCCGCAGTCCAGGAAACAGAGTGATCCAGGCGTCACCGCCGATCTGGAATCCGGTCAAGGCGTTTCCGGTGTGCACCAGGTAGTTCAGGTAATCGAAGTCCAGGCCGTTGACGCGTCGTGTGTTATGAACGAAGTCCTCGTTCAACTCGAAATAGCGAATGCCCGCCAGCCAGGAATATTGCAGCCGGCAGTCTTCGCCCTGGCGGCGGCGGCGGTAGGAGATTTCAAAGGAGTTGAACTGCGATGAATACTGAATATCGTGGAACGCGGCGCGGTCGACCTGATCGAACAACACCGCCGGGTTATTCCCAAAGTTGCTGAAGACCGAAAACAGGTTGTTGGTTCCGTTCACCTGTGCGGCGGTATTGAAATTGAAGGTGCCGAGGTATCCCAATTCGATCACACCACCAGGCCCCCACTGGAAGGCCGCCAGAGCGCGAAAGCCGTATTCGTCCTGGAAATCGAGATTGTCGCTGTTCAGGACGGAAACACCGCCAGCCCCGAGGCCATCGTGTGTAAAGTCGTATCGCCGCCGCGCCACCTCGTCACGACGCAACCGCACAGCATCCACGGCGAAGTCGAACCAGCGCGGTGCGCAGAGGCCTCCTTCGGGATCCGGGAGAATGAATTCGAGCAGGCTGCGACCCGGCGAGCAATACATCTCATCGCCCCCCGCATATTCGCCATATCCCTCCATGCCTTCGGCCATCATGCCCGCTTCCTCGCCCATATAGCCCGCTGGCATCGCGCCATACGGATTACCATAGGCGGGCGGCGCCCCGTAGCCGGGCAGCCCCATCGGTTGTCCCGTTGGTTGACCGGGATACGGTGAACCGGGAACCTGCCCAAATAGATTTGGGCCGCTTGCCAGGCAAGCAAGCATTGTCACAACGAATCTCCACGCCCAGTGCGTTTTCATTGGTATTCTCTCCGCGGATAACCCGCACGTACAGCAACACCGGAAAAGGTGCTAAACTCCCTCGACAGAACCTATCGGTTCGACACAGGTCGCAGAACCAGTACTTTCCGAACTCAAGGAACATTTTCTCCAAACTTCCGGTTTCGATCGCGCGCTGCGAGCCATCCCCGGTGCGGCAGCGGTCGGGCCATATCCCCCATGCTGCGCAATTTGCTTTACCGTTCCTTTCGCGGCCCAAACCATCAAAACAACTTGCGAAAAACTCTGGCAAGATGGACAATCTAGACGGGCGTGGGTCGCGCGGCGTGGGGGTTTAGTGCATGGGTAAACTGGTCGCGGTCCAGTCGGCGGAAGCATTCGCGCGACTGATCGAAAAGAGCACGGTTCTGCCAGCTGTGCAGCTGGCACGCGCCCGCGTCATTTGTCAGGGCGCGACCGATTCCACGGCGGCCGCCCGAGCGATCGTGAAAGAGGGCCTGCTCACTACCTGGCAGGCGCGGCAGATGCTCGGCGGCTTCAGCATGCTCCGCGTCGGCAAGTACAGGCTGCTGGATGAATTAGGTACCGGGCCCCTGGGAAGAGTCTATCTTGCCGAGCATATTCAGATGGCGCGCCGCGTGGCGCTGAAACTCTTCCCCAAGAAAACCAAGGAAGCGCCCGATTCGACCGAAAAACTGCTGGCGACGGCGCGCATCCTTTCGTCCATCGACCACCGTAACATTGTCCACATCTACGATGTCGATTACGACGCTGAGTTTGACCGTTATTACGTGGTGATGGAACTGGCAGCCGGGGCCAGCCTTCAGTCCAAGCTGACGGAAGCACAGGGAATGCGTTTGACCGCGGCCATTGATATGGCACGCCAGATTGCCAGCGGATTGGCCTACGTTCACGGCCGAGGGATGTTGCACCTGGAACTCAAACCGGCGAACGTGGTGCTGGATCTGCACGTCAATGTCAAGATTCTCAATCTGGGCGTGGCACGGCTTGTCGAGGCCGCTGGTCGCGAAAATCCCAAATTGGCGAACGACGATCCGGCCGTTTTCTTTCAGGCGCCTGAAATGCGGAATGCGCCGACGACCGCCGATGCGAGCGCCGATCTGTTCGCGCTGGGGCGACTGCTCTATACGGCACTGGCCGGCACCATTCCGCCACGCTCGGAAACCGTGCCGGACATCACCAGCCTCCGCTCGGATGTTCCGGACAGCATTGTCGAACTAATTCGATCGCTTTCGGCCGAGTCCCCCAAGGATCGACCCGGTTCCGCGGGCGATGTCGAACGAGTCCTGGACGAATGGCTGGGAAAACAGATCGTGGCCGTCGAAGAGACCGGCACCGCCGCGGCAGCGAAGATTGTGAAATCCGATCGGGATGCAAATCCGACGCCCGGCGTTGACCCGTTCAGTACAGGGGAAATGGAAGCCGTCGTACGGGTCGATTCGAGCGCGAGCCATCCCGCGATGAAGGCGGGCGACTTGCCTGCAATCGTTTCGGCGATCGGGCCCGGCGAGGGCCCGTTCCGTTCGGCCGAGTCGGACGAATTCGCCATCAAGATCCACGCCGGCAAGCGACGGAAAAAGCCGTCGACCGCGGCGGAGTCCGGTACTTCGGGACCGAAACGCGCCGCAAAACGCTCGCCAAGATTCGTCTACGCCATGATCGCCGGCGGCGTTTTGATTGTGCTTGTGCTCCTGGCGATCGCGATTCCCTGGATGATGAAGCGGCCGTCGAAATCATCGGCAGTTTCCAACACTCCGAAGATCGCTCGAGGTGAGCCAGCCCCGGCGGGCGTTACCGCCGCGGCACCAGCGGGCGACACGGGATCGGCGAGCCGACCGACCGACAGTGCACCCCCATCGGCGGATGCTGCGCCCGCAGTGCCCCCCAAAGAACCTGCTTCGCCGGCTCCGTCCGCCAATTCATCCTCCGGCGCGGCGACAAGCAAGGATCCGCCTCTGCCTGCCGAAAAGGCGACAACTCCGCCAACGACTTCCCCGGCAGATGCGCCCGCAACGCCTGCGGCGAGCGTTCCCGAAAACTCGCCGGACAAAACACCCGCGAATCCGACAGGTGCGGCCGCCCCATCAGCGCCCGCCGCTCCGCCGGCCACTCCGACCGCCGCTCCGCCCGCCGCTCCGCCCGCCGACCCGTTCGCCGATTTTCCAGCGGCTGTGACTTTGCCAGCACTGGCGGTGGCCAACATGCCCAACCCGGATGCGATGGTGCCACTGGTCATCGGCAAACTGAATCTTGACCGTCGCGCCTTTTGTATCATTCATTTGCATGGCGGCGCCGCAGCCGCGACAAAAGCTAAATCCTTGTTCACGCTCAAGGAACATAACGAACGAGAATGGCGGGTGCTGTACAAGGAGAGCGCTGCGTCCGCCAATGCCTCCGAAATCGCTCGGATCGAGATTCGGGATTCGCAAGTGCAATTTCAATGGACTGCCGGTGCCGCACAGGAACCTTTAGCGCCCTATCTGTCCAATTGTGTCTTGACGATTGCCGCCGGCTCCAAGTCGCGCGATCTGGCGCTGCGGCAGCCGATCCTTGCCGACCCGATATCGCTGGCGGACTTCACCAAGGGAATGAAAGGGCAGTGGGAAATTCCGTATCTGCCGCGAGCCGAATCGTTGCGTCTGGAACTGAAGTTCGCAGGAACGCCTCCCCCGCACAAATTCGAAACGGAGGGAGAGTTCGGCCTGGACAAACCGGCAACAATGATGGCATTCGTCGACAAAGACAACGAACCGATCGTTGCGGTTCGATTTGAATTCGCACTCCGCAAAAACCTCACCTTCACCGGTACGCCGTATTTGAAACTGGCGGTTGATAACGACAAGGTGAAGGTCACGCCCAAGTTGTTGGCGGAGCGGCGCAAGGCGATGCCACGCTTCAGCCAGGAGCTGGAACTGGCGACGCTGAGCACCAAGCAATTGAGCGAAGCGAAGCCCGGGGACGAGGCGCTGCGCAACAATTACCTGCGGGCGGAAGAGCAAAAGAAGGTCGGTTTGAAGGCCATCGGCCAATTCCAGCAGGTGGAGTCGCTGCTGACTCTCTGCGACTCGCTGCAGATCAACCTGACCGCGACTCATATCGCCGAAGACAAACGGGTGGTTCTGCTTTCCACCGCCAAATAGCGCCCTCTCTCTAGTCCGCCGGACCGTTGCAGACGGCGGATCTTCCCAGAACTGCCCTGTCGATGCTTGGATTGTCTGTGGCGATTCTGCCTTCTGTACCGATACAAGACAGTGGCAGTCAGCGCTTCGCCGCCCACGGTGCGGTAGTCGTCGCGATCCTTGGGGTTGAGTCGGGAACGAGCCATGGCAATCGGTCGAAGGACATTTCTGAAATCGGCATTCCGGCACGGGGCTGTGCTCGGATTGGCGCCCCTGTTGGGACGTGCCGGCCGCGCGGAGTCGATACCGTCGAGGTGGCCAAGCGTGGCAATCCAGGTGCCGAGCGATCAGGCGGGGCACAAGCCGCCCGTCGTCACCTCGGTGGCCATCCACCCTGGCGAACGATTGCTTGCCACCGCCGGCGACGATCACCTGGTCTACCTGTGGGACATCGCTCAGGAACGGATCGTGCATACGCTGCGCGGGCATGCCGATTGGGTCCACTCGCTGGTTTTCTCGCCCAACCACCAGATCCTGGCCAGCGCCGGATCGGATCATCGTGTGATCTTCTGGGATGTTCACTCGGCGGTGCCGCTGGCCGAATTGGATTCGCAGGACCACCCCGTCACCGCCTTGCGCTGGAGTCATGACGGCGCGATGATTGCGGTCATCGGTTTCCAGAACCGCTTGCGAATCTACGACGCCGTCTCGCGCGATCTGATCCGCGAGCTGGAGTGCCCGAGTGCCGACATGCGGACGCTCGACTTCTCCCCCGACGATCGACAGATCGCCGCGGGAGGACGGGATGGCTGTTATCGCATCTGGAACGTTGCGGACTGGTCGGTCGCCAGGGACTTTAACCCCCATCAGCGACGCATCCGCGGACTGTCCTATTCGCCCGACGGACGGTTTCTGGTGTCCTCCGGCGAGGACCGCTGCATTCACGTCCAGGACACTCGCAACGACGACGATTTCCATATCACGGGTTGTTCCGCGAAAATTCTCTCCCTGGTTTTCTACGGTCCGCGGGAACTGGCGACGGGTTGCAGCGACAATCTGATTCGGCTCTGGGATCTGCAGGGACGAACTGAAATCGGCCAGCTGCGGGGGCATACCGGAAGCGTCGCGACACTCGACTGTCGCGGCAAGCTGTTCGTGTCGGGGAGTTTTGATACGACGGTCCGGATCTGGACGATCTCCGATGCGTTGGCGCGCGACGATCAGAAGGACCAGGGCGAGACAATCCGTACGCGTCGAATATCCAAATAGAGGAACGAGCCGGTTTGCAGCGCAGTCCAAGGATGAACTGCGAAGGACAAGCAGGGAGGTCGGACGTGGGTTGGTTCAGCAGGCTATTCGGTGGGCGTCGGGCGCGGAAGATATCGCCAAGTCAAGAAAGTGCGCGCAAGCTTGATAGCGGGCGGAAAAGAAAGTGCCGATTCGAGCCGATGGAGCAGCGTCGGCTGCTGGCGATCACTCCGATCGTCGTCGGTGCGACTTACGTCGAAGACGATTCGGGACACGATCTGCACGGCGACACGTTCGAAATCAAGTTCGAAGGCGGAGCGCCGGGAACCGAACTCAGCCGGCTGATTATCGATACCGATCACGCGCCCAAAGGGTACAGCGTCGGCGACCTGATATTCGACACTTCCCCCACGGGACTGGGTGCCGACGAAGCGGTACCGTTCCAGATCGTCTCTCAGGTCGGGATCAGCAAGGTCAGCGCGACGCTTGAGGATGGCGGCACCCGGCTGGTCCTTGACTTCGAAGGCTTCCAGGCCGGCGAAAAGCTCGTCTTCACCGTCGATGTCGATGAGATTCAGCAATTCGATCCGGGAATCGTCGATGTTCAACTGATCAATGAGGGAGTCGATCCGATTGCGTCCGGCGTGGAATTCCAGTCGTCTACGATGACGGCGACTTTCAAAGCGCCTCACTATTATGACGCCAATGGAACCGGCGAATTTCGGAATGTCTACGACCGGTTGTTCCAGGGAACCGGTCTGCTGCGAAGCGAGGCCAACCCGAATGGGCTGCCGTTCGACAACTATCTCGGGCTGCGAGATCGTTCCACCGGCGCTGCACTTCCACTGACGCAAAGGCTGCTGCCGGTGAGCGTGAGCGGTTACGTCTATCACGATATCAACGACAATGGCTTGCGGCAGCCGGGCGAAGCACCGATTGCGGGAGTTCCGATCCGACTGGAACCACTGCAGACACTCGAACCGCAATCCAGCATTTCTGTCGTCACCGACGCACAGGGGTTCTATAAATTCGAGGGAATTTCACCTGGCACGTATCGCATCGTCGAGACTGTACAACCGGCCGGTTTGCTGGACGGCAAGGATGCGGCGGGAACCATCCGGGGCGTAACGGTCGGGACTGCCACGAACCCTGGCGACAAGATCGAGTCGGTGATCCTCGCGGGAGGCGACGTCGGGATTGAATACAACTTTGGAGAGATCGATCCGGGGGCAATTCGCGGCCGCGTCATGCTGAGCGGGCCGGATGGCGATTGTGCGGGGCCTCGGGCCACGCCGCTGGCCGACGTCAAGGTGCAACTGTTTGACGCCGACGGCCGCCTGCTCGCGACGACCAGCACCAACGCCGGCGGCGAATATGAATTTGGCGGTTTGGCGCCGGGCAACTACCGAATCGTCGAGTCGACGCCGAGCGGGACGTTGGATGGCGACGAGCATGTCGGCACGGTGCGCAGCGTGACGGTCGGCCGCATCAGCGCTAATGACACGATCAGCGAAATCCTGATCCGGCCCGGCGATCAGGGTATCGACTACGACTTCTGCGAGCATCTCGCCGCATCGATCTCTGGTTTCGTCTATCACGATCAGGACAATAACGGCGTTCGGCTTCCGGGTGACGAGCCGATATCGGCTGTTCGCGTGGAACTGCGCGACGCACAGGGGACCGTTGTCGGAGTCCAGGTTACGGACGAACGGGGCGCGTACCTGTTCAGCGGCATTCCGGCCGGGCTCTATCAGGTTTCCGAGTCGCAGCCGGCAAATTGGCGGGACGGCATCGATACCGCCGGTACAATTCTCGGGAAATCGGTCGGCATTGCCGGGAACGACCAGATCGGTCAAATTCAGCTCGTCTGGGGAGCGCAGGCCATCGACTACAACTTCGGTGAGCTGCTGCCAGGCAGCATCGAGGGATTTGTCCACCTTGATCTGGACGAGGATTGCGAAATCGACGAGGGTGAGCAACGGTTGTCTGGAGTGACCATCCAGCTGCTTGACCGGAACGGCGTGGAACTCGCCACGACCGAGACCGATTCCCGCGGTCACTATATATTCGACAATCTGGCGCCGGGCACTTATCAAGTGCGCGAGCTGCAACCTGCCGGCCTGTTTCAAGGCGGACAAACCGTTGGCAGCGGTGGCGGGGACGGTTCCCTGCGCGACCTAATCTCCAAGATCGCAGTGGGGTCCGGTCAACGCTTGATCGACTACAACTTCTGCGAGATTCCACCGGCGTCGATTTCCGGGACGGTGTACGTTGAACTCGACACGGATTGCGAGCAAGACTCGGGCGAGTCCGGAATCGCGGGAACGAAGGTCGAATTGCTGGATGCTGCGGGCAATGTCGTCGCGACCACGCGCACGGACGAGCAGGGGCGTTATCGCTTTGAGGGACTTGCTCCGGCCCGATACTCGGTGCGGGAAACGCAGCCGAGCGGGTTTTTCCATGGCGGTCAGACGGCTGGAACCGCGGGGGGAGACGCGTCGAATGACGACCTGATTTCCGCCATTACGATCGGCGCCGGCCAGATCCTGGTGGATTACAACTTCTGCGAGGTTCCACCCTCGCGGCTTTCGGGAACAGTCTTCCAGGATGGACCTGATATCGAAACGCTGGACGGCACACTTCCGGACGATCTGTCGAGCATCCGCGACGCCAAGCGGACCGCGGACGACCGGCCGATCGCGGGAGTCGTGCTCGAACTGCGCAATGGGATCGACGGCAGACCGATTTTAGGCGAGCATGCGCTGCCAGGCGTCTATCCGCCAGGACCAATCCGCACCACGACCGACGCACAAGGGCGTTACGAGTTCCTGGGGTTGCGCGGACGCGCGAGTTACGCGGTGTTTGAAGTCCATCCTGCGGGATTTGTGGACAGCATCGATAGGCCAGGTACGACCGGCGGCATCGCGTTCAATCCCGGGCAGGTGGTACCGCAGTTTGTTCTGCAGACGCTGGCGGTACAGCCGCGCAATGACGCCATCGTGCGGATCCCACTGGGCATCGGACAATCATCCGAATTCAACGATTTCAGTGAAGTGCGCGTCACCCGTTTGCCGCCGCCTCCGGAGCTCATTCCTCCGCCGCCGGCGTTGCCGCCGGAAACGCCTCGAATATCGCTGACGCCGCCGCCCGCACTGCCGCCACCTTGGCTGATCGTGGCTCCGGAGCCCACGCCGATCTATGGTGCCCATCCTGGCATGACGTGGCATCTGAGCGTGATTGATGCCGGTGTCCCACGCGGGCTTTCGTTGCCCGAATCGGCCGAGGTGGAATGGACGAGGACGGCTTTCGTTCTGGCGAATGAGCCGTGGTCCACGCATCGGCTGGACGCAGGTGACTGGGTGATTGCGACCACGGATCAGCTCGCGCGCCGACCTGCGGACGACGCCGATCCCGGCGAAGGACGCAAGATCCGCTTCGGTATGCCGGGTGCGATCCCGATCGCCGGCGATTTCAACGGAGATGGACTGTGCGAGGTCGGTGTCTACTTTCGCGGCGAGTGGTTCATCGATCTGAATGGTAACGGCGAATGGGACGAAGGTGACCTGTGGGCCAAGCTCGGCGACGAGCAGGATCTGCCAGTCGTCGGCGATTGGGACGGCGACGGCAAGGACGACATTGGCATCTACGGTCCCGAATGGCAAGGAGACCGGCGTGCCATTGCCGCCGAGCCGGGCCTGCCCGATCTGACCAACATTCCGAAGGACAAACCCAAAAACGTACCACCCGACATCGACGAAGCAACCGACGGTCACCGGCTGTTGAAGCTGACCAGGAACGGACGCCCTCGCGCCGACCTGATCGATCACGTTTTCCGCTACGGCCGCAGCCAGGATCTCCCGGTCGCCGGGGACTGGGACGGCGACGGCATCGACTCGATCGGCACTTTCTGCGACGGTCACTGGGTGCTCGACTATAACGGCGACGGGCGCAATCTCGGACAGGAATATGTCGCCAGTTTCGGCCAGGCGGGTGACTTGCCGGTGATCGGGGACTTTGACGGTGACGGAATTGACGAAATCGGAGTATTTCGCGCCGGCACCTGGTACATCGACTCCAACCACAATCGCGAACTGGATGCCCACGACAAGGTCTTCCAGCTGGGAGGGGCCGGTGACCGGCCGGTAGTCGGTGACTGGGACGGCGACGGCATCGACGATCCGGGCGTTTATCACGACGCACCTACCGTTGCCGCGCCGCCCGCCGCAACGACGGCCCGCAAGTAAGACCGGTCGCTGCATCCCCCCTGAAATTGGCCCCGGCGACCCGATAGACTCTTGATAGTGCCGGCGCGTGCTTTCCCGGCACACGCCGCTTTCCACGGAAATCAAGAGGCTGGACATGGTCGTCTCCGAACAGCGCGCCCTGACCGTCTCCCAGCTTTCCGAAATGGTCAAGCTGCAATTGGAAGAGTTGTTCCATGGCATCTGGGTGACGGGAGAAATTGCCGATTTCTCGCGCCCCGCGTCGGGGCATATCTACTTCACGCTCAAGGACCAGGCCGCGCAGATCCGCTGTGTCATCTGGCGCTCGACCGCCAGCCGGCTCCGCTTCCAACCCAAGGACGGATTGCAGGTCATCTGCCAGGGGGACATGAATGTCTATGCCCCGCGCGGCAACTACCAGTTGGTTCTGCGTGCGATGGAGCCTGTCGGCGAGGGCGCGCAGCGACTGGCGCTGCGTCAATTGCATGCCAGGCTGTCCCAGGAGGGACTGTTTGATCCCGCGCGCAAGCGATCCCTGCCGCGATTTCCGAAACGGATCGGCCTGGTGACCAGCCCGACCGGCGCGGCCGTTCGCGACTTCCTGGAAGTTACCCGTCGGCGCTGGCGGGGCCTGCATGTGGTGATATGCCCCACACGCGTTCAGGGAGAAGGGGCCGTCGACGACATCGTGAAGGCGTTGACCTCCGCCCAGGCTGTTCGCCCCGCCCTGGATGTCATCGTCGTCGCGCGCGGCGGCGGCAGTATCGACGATCTGGCCTGTTTCAACGACGAACGGGTCGTCCGAGCGATCCATGCGTCGCCGATCCCGGTCGTCTCGGCCGTCGGGCACGAAATCGATGTGACCCTCTGCGACCTGGTGGCGGACGTCCGTGCTCTCACTCCGACCGAAGCGGCCGAACGTGTTGTTCCTTCCTGGGACGAAGTCCACGATCAACTCCTGACGTCCCGACAGCGGCTGGCGACCGCCATGGCGCGGCGACTGAACGAAGTCCGCCTGCGACTCGATGCCATCGCGAACGTCCGCAGTTTCCGCCGGCCCTACGCATTGGTCGATGACCGGATACAGCTACTCGACGAGTACCAGCAGCGAGCTCGACGAGCGATCGATCGATGCCTGCGTGGATCCCGAGATTCCTTCAGCCAACTCGGTGCGCGCCTGCATGCGCTCAGCCCCTTGGCCACATTGCGTCGCGGCTACTCCGTAACCTTGCGTGCCGATCGAGCCACCGTGATCCGGAACGTGGACGAAATCAACCGCGGCGATTCGATCGCCACGCGACTTGAGCAGGGCTGGATCATTTCTAAAGTCATCAGTACCGAGCCGATACGGGAGACCGAACAACCATGACCGACCAGGCGAATGCGAATGAGGAAATTCCGTTTGAACAACTGCTGCGGGAACTGGAGGAGATCGTTCACCGGCTCGAGGACGGTCACTTGGGGCTCAGCGAGTCGCTGGCGTGCTACGAAAAAGGAATCGGCCACCTGCAGCGCTGCCACGCCGGGCTGGAGCAAGCCGAACGGCGGATCGAGTTATTGAACAAAGTTAACACCGATGGATCCGTCGACAGCGAACCGTTCGATGATGAATTGCTGAGCAACGACGCCAAAGTCGACGCACGAAGCCAACGTCGCCAAATCAGAAAACCGCCCCCAGCGTAACACCGTAGCCTGTAGGGCCTGTAGGGTGGGTCGAGGTACTCCGAGGCCCACCAGAACTCCCAGGTATTTCCTGGGAGAGGAGACGGGGACGAGGGATGGGACGCGACGTAGCGCAACGCTACCGGCCGTTTCGCGAGCAACTCTCATCGTTCGCGATTCAATTCTGTAAGTTTGCCGCCTTTTTCATCAGCCCAGCGTAACACTGTAGCCGGAGGTGGGGCCCACCGAATTAGGCTGGTGGGCCTCGGAGTACCTCGACCCACCCTACGGTCCTCGGAGTACCTCGACCCACCCTACGGTCCTCCGCGCAGCCCACCCTACGGTTACGCGTGCTCCGCGGTGAACGCCTATTGCAGGTGCTCGTCGAACCAATCGGCAAGCAGCAGCAGGTCCTTATCCATACCGGCCCAACCATGGGCGGCGCCTGGCTTGGTCACCAGCTTTGCCGGCACGGATTCCTTTTGCAGCGCTTCGATCAACAGTTCCGCCTGCTGGATCGGCACCAGTTTGTCGGCGTCGCCATGGATGATCAAGGTCGGGGGATCGTCTTTGGAGGCATGGTAGACCGGCGAGATCCGCTTGCCGATCTCCATCAGGCGCGGTTCGTCGGTGATGGCAACAAACACGTTGCTTGACGGATCGTGTTCATGGAAGTCAAAGGGAGCACGAAAGTTCTTCAACACGCCGCGGCCCAGCGCGACCTCGCCGGGCTGACCGTAGTTCAGAAAGTCGGTGGGTGGAAAGAAACAGGCAACGGCCTGAACGCGGCTGGAAAGTCGGTCAATCGGATCCTTGGCCTCCGGGTTGCCCGTACTGCCGGCGACTCCTTGCATGCAGGAAAGATGTCCGCCGGCGGACCCGCCGTAAATGCCGAGCTTCTCCGGATCGATACCGTATTCGCTGGCGCGCGACCGGATGAATCGGACCGAACGATGCATGTCTTCCAGAATTTCGGTGATGGTGAATTTCGGCTGGCTGCCATGCACGACGGCGAAGACGGTATAGCCCCGATCGATGAACGGAGCGATGAATCCTCGATTGATCGACTCGTGGGCGGAGAACCAGCCACCGCTGACCACGAAAATCAGGCCCCGATCCTTCGACTTCTCCTTGGGCTTAAATACATCCAGCGTCAGCGCGGTTCCGAACTTGCGTCCGTAAATGACATCTTCCTGTCGCGTAAAACTGTCCTCGGCCGGCAGCCGGCCGAGCGAGCCTGCAATCGCGATGGTGGCAATTACCGCGGCGACAATGCGGCGGCTCCCACGAACATGGACGATCCATTTACCGACGTTCATTACCATCCCCTTGTTTTCCGAGCTGCGCTCGTGCCGCGCACGTGCCGCGCAGCGATCGCAACGGTTGAATTCGAACGATTCCACCCCGTATGAAAGGCCGGGACGTTGTCCAGGATATCCGGGATGCTGGCGGAATCCAAGTACGAGCCTGGGACAGGCGTTGAAGTCGGCGGGAGCTCACCGGCCGGATTGAACTCAGCGCGCCTGTCGGGCCGTGCGCACGACGTCGGCATCGTCGTCTTCCAGTTCCATGGCGCGCAGTCGATTCCGTAATCGCGGGTCGGCGCTCGTGGCCATTAACGCCGTGGCCGCTTGTCGGACCGAAGCGGAATTGTCCCTGCTCAACCAGATCAGCCAGGGTGCCGGATCGAAGTCGGCGATATCGGGAAGCCGTTCGACCAGACGCCGGCGGACGGCCGGGTCGGGATCGGTGAGTTGGAGCGTCAAATCGAATTCGCGTTCGTCGAACCCTCGCCGCCGCAGCTCGCGAATCGCCCCGGACGACGCGATCAAGTCGTCGTGGCGAACGTAGTTGATCAATTCGCGGGTCGGCAACTCCGAAATCGCCGCTGCCCCGTCAGCTTCCTCATCTTGCGTGCCGTCCAGGGATGGAACGGGCGGGGCGTCGGGTGAATCACTGATTGACGCGCTGCGTCGACTTCCGGAAGTCGCCGCCAGCCGCGGAACGCGGTTGGAGATGGCCGAATCGTCGATCGGCGACACCTGTGTCACGGGAACTTCGGGGATCTGGCTCGAATCGAGGCTGGGCGGCGCCGCGTCGGCGGCGTCAAGGACGTCCGCGGCGGGTTCCGTGCTGTCGGCAGCGTTATCGTTGCCCAGTGGGTCCCGTCCGCGGAGTCGGCTCGGCGTGCCGGCCCACTGTACTTTGCGCCCCACGCGCACCTGCCGCAGGATCAGTTCACACGAACGCAACATTCTCGCGGTCGCCAACGGTGACTGTTCGACCGGCCAGTCCAGGATTCGACCAGCCATTTCCGCCGCGAATTCCCGGTTGCGAGCGTCTGCCTGATCAAAGATTTCCGCGAGCGACTCCGCCAATTCACTGACGCGCCGCGACGACTCGGCGTGCGACAGCAGTTTCCACTGCGTCACTTGTTCCCGTAGCACGGTCCGAGCGGCCGCGGACTCCGCGGGACGCGGACTGGCGAGCGAACGCACCAGCACCCGCCAACGCGTCGAATCCAGCTTGACCAGCTCCCGCATCCTGGGCAGCAATTCGGTCGGTGGAAATTGGGAAATCTCCGCCTCCCATAGCCGAGCCAATCGTTGCTGCGGGCTCCATGCCGGTAAGAACCAGAACGCCAGCCCGACCCCGATCGCCAACCCCACGGCCGCGAATCCGATCCACTTCATGCCTGTTCCCTTTCGCGTGCCATCATTTGTGGCCGAGTTATGTGGCCGCGTTGCTCCGCAACTCGACGCCGAGTCGCGGAGCGACTCGGCCACATAACTCGACGCCGAGTTGCGGAGCAACTCGGCCACATAAATCGGCGTCGAGTTGCGGAGCAACGCGACTAATTGTCATTTCCGTTCCAGGTTGATGACGTTATCGGCCACCAGGACGGGAAGCGGGTTCTCGGGATCCCGGCGAGGCCGATAGTCGGCGCCGCGCTTGCCACGAATTCCGACCTGCTGTTTTTCGTAGCGCCGCAGATTCACTCCCGGTGACGGTACGATCAGGTAGGCGGCTTTCCCGGACGCATCGACCAGCGCGAACTTGGGAGCCTTGGGATCCTGGCTGTGCGCCGGGACCAACCGGCCGGTGGCCGCGAAATTGATTTTCTCCAGTTTCGGGCTTTCCGTGGGCGCAGGAACGGGAGTCGTCGTATCGGACGCCGGTCGGTCGTTCGTGGCGGCGGACGTCTCGACAATGCCTCGATCCAATTGGACTTGGCGTTTGCGCAGATTTTCGAAGGCATCGAGTCGCTCCATGACGAGACGGGCGCGGCCGCGATCCAGCGGGGTCGCGCCCTGGTCAATCGCCTTCTGCAAGCGTTCCCGCAGCACCGCGAAATCCCAACTGCCGGGCGGATTGGCGACCATCAACGCCATCTCGGCTTCCACGCGTACGATTTCATCGCGCGTCGCGGATGATGAGAGCGTGGGGGACGTCCGCTGCGGGCCATCCAGATCTCGGAACCGATCCGGTTCGCGCGGCGCCAGCGATGCCACGCGCGTTCCGCTGTCGGTGGTTGCCGACGAGCCAGCGGGTGCGGACGCATTGCGGCGTTTCGGCCGGACGTCGGATTCGGTCTTTTCGCCGCGGCGCGGCTCGTCATCGGCAAATGCAGAACGTCGCACGAGCGGGTCGCGCAAGGCTGTCGCATCGTCGCTGCGTGGCGGTCGATCGGGCGAAGTTTCGGCCGCGGACGTCTTGCGCCGCAGGACTTCGATGTCACGCACCCAGCGGAACTCGCCCGAGGGCGGTGCCACGCGATACCAGAGCGAATCGCCCGGGCCGTCGATACGAGCGACCTGTTTTTCGCCCAGCAAAGTCAGTTGCTCGCCCGGATGCAGTTCGACCTGCCAGCGATGTTCGGCAACGTCCTCCACCGCGCTGCCAATCCAGGCGACGGCGCCGCTTCCCACGACCTCCCCTATTCCCGCATCGGCACTGCGCCACAAGCGTTCGCCCGAGACCCAGGAGAAACTGTCGGACGGCGGCTGGATCGCCAGCCACCCTCCCGGTGCCTCCTTGTAAATCGTGACCTTGCTACCTTGGGGCAAATTACTGGTGACGTAGTATTCATCTCCGGGACCGCTGCGGATCAGGGCATGGCCGGTAACAACATACGCGTCATACGGAAAGCCGCGCGATTCCGGGGCCCCGGGCGATTCCCCAAGCGTTGCCGCCGGCACCCAGGCGCTCAGCATAACCAGCCAGCTCCCGAGAACGAGAGTATGCAGCTTCATGACGGAATCTCGCATCCTCAGGACAAGACGATACAATAAGCGACGCGTTGCGGGCTTGTACCGAAATCCGCCGGCCAACTCAAGAGCAGTGCGACCCGCTAGCACCATCGGGCACCCATCCGGCACATTTGCTGGTCGAATTGTGGGCGATCGAAGGCTGCGGCGGACGAGGCCCCTAATCGAGCTGGAACCGGACGGCGAATCAAGGGAGAAGTCGATTGCAATTGGATTTCTCAAGTGAGCCTGGCAGTAACCTGCCGGCCTGCTCGGACGGTACGCGGCTGCTCGTTGTCGGCTGCGGCTACCTTGGCAAGAGGGTGGCATTGCAACACACGGCAACGGTCGGACCGGTCTGGGCGATCACCCGTAGCCCGGAGCATGCGGAGGAGTTTGCCCGGCAGGGACTGCAACCGGTCCTGGCGGACGTGATGTGCCCCGAAACCCTGGATCAACTTCCCGAAGTCGATCGCGTTCTTTTCGCGGTCGGCTTCGACCGGCGTGCGGGCCATTCCATCCAGCAGGTGTACCAGCACGGTCTGGCCAACGTACTCCGGAGGCTTCCCCGTTCGCTGCGACGGCTCGTCTATATCAGTTCGACGGGAGTTTACGGCCAGAATGCCGGCGAATGGGTCGACGAAGCGTCCGAATGTCGGCCGATTCGAGCCGGGGGTGAGGCCTGCCTGGCGGCGGAGAGGCTGATCGCCGATTCGGAATTCTCGGGCCGGGCCAACTGCCTGCGCCTTGCCGGGATTTACGGACCGGGCCGAATTCCCTATCTGCGTGAGCTGCGCGAAGGACTTCCGCTGCCGGTCGCCGACGGTTGCCTGAATTTGATTCATGTCGCCGACGGGGTCGTGGCCGCCATGGGCGCGCTGGAGTGCCAGGTGGCTCCCCGGACCTGGAACGTCGCGGACGGAACACCCGTTTTGCGTCGCGATTATTACCGTTTCGTCGCCGCTGCCCTGCAGGCTCCCGACCCGAAATTCGTCGATCCCGATCCCGCGGCCGAGGGGCGGCGCGTGGAACGGGCCCAATCCGACAAACGGGTCTCCAATGCCCGAATCCGCGCCGAACTGGGAATTACGCTCCGTTTTCCCAGTTTTCGCGAAGGGATCCTCGATTCGCTCGGCCACATACCATTCACCTGATAGCGGTACTGGTCTAGAATCGCCACAACCTCCTTTCCCCGGGACTGCAAGGATCGTCCATGCTGAATCGCCGACCGGTCTTTCCCCATGTCATCGAGATGAACGTACAGGCCGGCCATGTGTTGGGCTGCAACGTCTATCTGGTCTACGACCGGAACGAGTGGATCTTGATCGACATCGGTTACTCCGACGCGGTCGACGAGATCGTGGAGATGATTCGCGACATGGACTTCCCGTTGTCGCATTGCAAGTTGATCATCGCTACCCATGCCGACGTCGACCATATTCAGGGCCTGGCGAAGATCAAACAACTGATTCGAGCTCCCGTGGCGGCACACCCGCGGGCCATCGGCCCCTTGGAAAGCGGCGACCGAATCCACACTTTCGCCGAAATTCCCGCCCAGAATATCCGGCTCGAAATGCCACCGGTCAAAGTCGATCAACCGCTGAACGACGGCGACCGGATCCGCGTCGGAGATCTCGAACTGGATGTCTGGTTGACCCCGGGACACACCGATAGCCAGCTCTCCTTCCGCCTTGGCGATCTGTTGTTCAGTGGCGACAATATTTATCGGGACGGCGGCGTGGGTGTGATCGACGCGCACCATGGCAGTAACATTCCCGATTTCCTCCAGTCGTTGCGTCGCATTCGGGAATGCGACGCAATATGGCTGTTGCCGAGCCACGGGCCGATATTCCGCAAGGACAACCAGCTGCTCGATTCCACCATTGCCCGACTGGAAAAATACCTGCATATGCCCGACTTTGGGACCTGCGCGGTCGACTGGCCGCTGATGGACGAATGGGAACGTGAACTGCAGGAGGGTTGGCAGGCCCGGTAAACAGTCCTGGCCGTTTGCCCAGCCGACGCCAACCTGTTACGATTTGGGAACCTGTTGGCCGGGCCTCGTAGCGTCCAGGCCGGGGACCGGATTTCTACTTCAAAGGTTTCTCATGAGTACCCAGCTGTTTCGTTCCGCGGTTGCTGCAATCGCAGCCTGCCTATTGATTTCGTCTTCCTTCGCCGACGACCTGTGGCTCGTCGACTTCCAGGCAGCCAAGGAACAGGCAGCAAAGGAAGGCAAAGACATTCTGATGGAGTTCACCGGTTCCGACTGGTGCCCGCCTTGCATAGCGCTGAACGAGAAGGTGCTGAGCAAAGATGTCTTCCGCGACAAGATGCCCGAGAAGTATGTGCTTTTGAAGCTGGACAGCCCGCGCGACAAGTCGAAGCAGTCCGCGGAAGAACAGGAACAGTACAAGCAACTAAGCGCGGAATACAAGATTACCGGTGTCCCGACGATCGTGTTGGTCGACGCCAAGGGACGACCGTTCTCGAAGTCGGTGGGCTACTCGGGAGCGGAAGCCGAGGAATATGTCGACGACATGTTGGCCAAGGTCGAACTGCGAACGAAGCGCGACGAGCAATTCGCCAAGGCGGAAAATGCCTCGGGAGCGGACAAAGCGAAACTTCTCAACGACGCCGTGTCGTCCTTCGAAGGGGAACTCGTAATCTCGACCTACCGCGACGTGGTGGATCAGATCGTGGCGCTCGACACCGACAACGGCCTGGGACTGAAGGAGAAGTACGAGGGTTTGATTCGGTCGTCCGAATTTAAGGCGGCCCTGCGCGAATTGCAGCAGACTCCGCCTCCCAATGGAGATCTCAACAAGGTCGTCGAGAAGATCGATGAGTTGATCCATCAGAAAGAGCCAACCGGCGAAGCGCTGCAGGAAGCGTTGTTTTTCAAGGGGCAGGTGCTGTACGGCGTGAGCAAGCCGAAGGCCAAAGAGGCGCTGCTGGCGGCGGCTAAAGCGGCTCCCAATTCGCAGATGGGCAAGCAGATCCCGTTGATCATTGAGCGGGCCTTCGCCGACGAGGAAAAAGACGATGCGGCGGAAAAGGACGCCGAGAAAGAAAAGGACGCCGAGAAAGAAAAACCGGCCAAGAAGGAAACCAAGCCGGCAGCGAAGGTCGGGCCGAAGAAGTAATCGCTAGTTCGCATCTTTCGTGTGCGGCGAACCAATCGACCCACGCAGCGGCAATCCCAGCCGCTGACGTGGGTTTTTTTTGAAAAAGTCTGTAGGGTGGGTCGAGGTACTCCGAGTCTGTAGGGTGGGTCGAGGTACTCCGAGGCCCACCAGAACTCCCAGATATTTCCTGAGAGGGCGAGGGGAGAACAGGTTCGTTGCCCGCAACGGCAACACTCATCGTTTGCGCCTCAATTCTGTAATTTCGCCGCCTTTTTTTGTCAGCCCAACGAGGCCCTGGGCTCGGTTCGAAAGACGTCGTCCGCGATTCCTCAGCGGTTGCCGATCCGGTGGGCTTTGACAATAATACTCGAATACTGGACGACTTCGTTGCGTCTGTACGCGGTCTAATGGCCGTTGATGCAAACGCTTCGCCCCGCCTTGCCTTGCAGAAGGAGCCTTCCTCTGTACAACTCGCCCTATCGCCTGGGAACCATTTCGGTTGTCGCGGTGCTGGCACTGCGGATCGTCATCGGGTGGCATTTTTTCAAGGAGGGGACGGGGAAGCTCCAGGACCCCAAGCCGTTTTCCGCGAACTTTTTCGGGGCCGCCAAAGGCCCGTTCGCGTCCACGTATGCTCGTTTGGTCTGGGACGCGGACGGCGCCGCCCGGCTGGATCCCCAGGCGACGCGCGCTGCCTGGGAATCGTTTCGAGACCGGGCGAAGAACCACTACCAGTTCGATGCCGATCAGATCGATCAGTCGCAGCAGATCATCGATCGACGGATCGACCAATTGTCAACCTATTTGGATGCCAACGGGGGGGCGATTTCGGAATATTGGTGGTGGGTCGAGCGTCGCGATCAGAACCAGTCCGATCCGAAGCGGCGGGAATATCGCGAAGTCGCTGGCCTCAAGGGTCAGGCCGACAAATTGGAATCCAAGCTGAAGGCGGATCGTGGCCCCTGGTTTGCCGAAATCGACCGGCTGCAGCGGGATTTTGAGCGGGAGATCAACGGTCTGGCCACGGCCCAGCAGCGCGCGAAAGGCGAACTGTTCGGGGGCAAGCCCGGTCGGGGATGGTTCGATTCCGAAGCGATCGATAAGTTGATTCCGTATTTCGATTTGACGGTCGGCGCGCTATTGGTCGTCGGTTTGTTCACTCGCCTGGCCGCGCTGACGGGCGCCGGTTTTCTGGCCACCGTCGTGCTTTCGCAGTTCCCGGGCTCCGCCGGCGCCGCGCCGTCTTACTACCAGGCCATTGAAATGGTCGCGTTGATTTGCCTGGCCGCTATCGGCGCCGGGCAATTCGCCGGCCTGGATGTCGTCATCCGTGCTATTCGCTGCAAATGCTGTCCGCCTCGACAGGAAGGAACATCATGAACCTCACACCCGAACAACGTGCGATCGGCAAAGACAATTACTACGAAGCGATCGGCGTCACGCGTCGTAATTTCATGAAAGAAATCGCGGCCGCGGGAGCGGTTACCGGCGCCGGTCTGGGAGGCATGTACTTCCAATACCAGAAGATCGGCGATCCGCTGCGCGTCGGTGTGATCGGGACGGGGGATGAAGGTCAGGTGCTGATCGGGGCGGTGAATCCGGATTTCGTTCAGATCGTGGCGATCGCCGATATCCGTCCCTATAACATCCACCGCGCTTTTCATGGCGATTGGGCATCGGACGTGGCGCTGGGCGCTCGGCCAGGCCTGATTACCAAGTATAAATGGTCGGGCGAAGACGAGGCTCGCAAACAGGTCAAAGTCTACGACCAGGACTACCACGATCTGCTCAACGACAAGGATGTCGAAGCGGTAATCATCGCCCTGCCGCTGCATTTGCACGCCAAAGTCACCGTCGAGGCAATGCGCAAGGGAAAACATGTCCTCTGCGAGAAACTGATGGCCCATAACATCGCCCAGTGCAAGGTGATGGCTCAGGTCGCGGAGGAGAAGGATTTGTTCCTCGCGGTCGGCCATCAGCGGCACTACAGCGTGCTTTACGACAATGCGAAGTGGCTGATCAAACAGGGACTGCTCGGACAAATCCACCATATTCGGGCCCAGTGGCATCGCGACAACCTGCCGGGCGGAGACAGCTGGCAGCAGCCGTTACCCGGAGGAGAAATGGGCTGGATTCAAAAGAAGGGCGAAGATCAGCCGGCGCATGTAAAAATCGACAAGATCCTGGATCGGCTCAACGAGATGAAAAAGGCCCTGGAAAAGGAGAAAGACGCGTCGCGCTATCGTCAGCTGGAACGGCGGATTGCACAGTGGGCGGCCTGGGACGCGGACAAAGCGATCAAGCCCGAGGACCATGGCTACCAGAGTTTTCAGTTAGGCGGCGACAAGCGGTCGGCGCTCGAGGAATTGTGCCGCTGGCGGCTCTGGGAGCGCACCGGTGGCGGGTTGATGGCCGAGCTCGGCAGTCACCAGCTGGACGCGGCGAGCATCTTCGTCAGCGCTCTGCGCGGTGATGGTGAAAAAGTTCACCCGCTCACCGTGCACGCCGTTGGGGGCCGACATATTTTCCCGCTCGACCGCCATGCGGAAGACCACGTTTACTGCATCTTCGAATTCCCAGGCCAGAAATATGACTACAGCTTCGATCTTGGGTATCGCGACGAAATGACCAATACGCCCGAGCCGGGCAAGGGCGTTCCGTCCTACGACGAGGATCCCAACAAACGGGTCGTCGTCACCTATTCGTCGATCATGGGCAACGGCTACGGCGGATATGGCGAGATCGTGATGGGGACCAAAGGGACGATGATCCTGGAGCGGGAGCAGGAAGTCCTGCTGTTCAAGAATTCCGATACCTCGTCCCGCGTCAGCGTGAAGTCGGAAAAGGGCGCCTCGGTTCTCGACACGCAGGCCAGTGGCGGCCCCGCCGCAGCGGTCGCCAAGTCGGCCGATACCGGACCGGTCAGCCGCGGATACACGGAGGAAATCGAGCATTGGGCCTGGTGCATTCGTAACAACGCGCCCAAGAAAGAACTGCACTGCCATCCGGCGATTGCCCTGGGCGATGCGGTCATCGCGCTGACATCCAATGTCGCGCTCAAACGCTGCCACCAGGGGGAAGCCGGGTACGTGCGGTTCGAAAAAGAATGGTTCGACGTCCAGAACCCGGCCACACCGGACGGCAGCAGCGTCGAATCCGAACGGCAACGGATGGCGTAGGTTCCCCCATTCCCCGTTCCCCGTTCCCCTATTTGCCGGCCGCGCGACTTCCGATCCGCGCCAGGCCGGCCAGGATCAGGATGACCGCGGAACCACCGATCGAAGCACCGATCAGCGACGGCAGGTGCTGGCTGGGAACGATTGCGATCGGGCCGACGATGAGGCCCAGAATGCTACCGGTGACGGTTCCCAGGAGCATTCCTGACGCACGGCGCTCGTCCAGCGCCCCAAAAAACAATCCCAGGGTTCCAAGCGAGAACATTCCGATCAGGGCGGCTGCCAGGACTTTGTTGAGCGCTTGCTCATCGTCGGCCGCCGTCTGCAGGGCGGGCCGCATCAAGCCGATTAACACCGCGCAGATTGCCGTCAGTACAAACAGGCCCATCAGGGGAAATCCGCTGCGCGGGCCGGGTCGTTGCAGCCATTCCGGCGGGGGAAGCGATGCGGCCAGTACGGATGGCGCGGCAGTGTCGAGTGGCTTCGTCTCTCCTGCACCGGCGGCGGCGATCGGTGCGTTGGAATCCGCGATGTTCGAACGGGAGATCGGACCGTCCCCAGCTGTCGATCTTTCGATCGTCGGCACATTTTGCGGAAGCGACGGGGCGGGAGCGGCGGCATGCCGCCGTTCCCGCTCGAAAATCGCTCGAATCCGCTGCGCAGCGATCCGTAAGCGGTAGTCGATCGTCAGCACGATTAACGCGACCAGCATCACCAGCAGGCCGACCTGGCGCAGCGGTGTTCCGAACGCATCCGCGAACCGCGCACTCCGCGCGATCAGTATGGTTCCCGAAAGCGTCAGCAGCACTGCCAGTCCCAGGGTGAAAAAACCGAGGATCCGCAGCCAGGTACTCGGGCTCGGAGCGGCCGGAAGATCGTACCGGATTTCGCTGGCAGGGTCACGAGGACCGTCATTGGTCCGTTCGTCGTTGCCGCCCATGCAAGCATCAGCGCCGCGCGCCGCTCCTACCAGGGATCACTAAGGAGTTGACCGTCGGCCCGATGCGCGAGCTGCGACAAAACCGACAAGGCAATGCTGGCGGAAGTGAATCGCACGCTCCCGTCGCCAAACGCCAACAAGGCACCGCCGTGGTGTGCGGATCCGAACCCGCCGATCTCCGTCACGTCGATGCCTTTGCGGGGAGGGCTGACCGACGAGCCCGGTCGGCTGGAGTCGTCGACGCCAGGGACGATGCCGCCCGCCGCGGAGGCCTCAAGTCGCGCGATCATCTCCTGGATCTGGTCTTCGGTCATCCCTCCTTCGCGCACGTCGCCGTAAGGATCGGTGCCCGGCAAGTACATCGGCTGGATCCGGCCATTCGGCAGAAAACCGGTTTTGTTGATGCCGGCTCCGACATTTCTCAACGTGGCTCGCGTGCCTGACATCCACCCCAGGTCGAGCCCGTCGTGGACCTTTTCGCCCAGAAAAATGGTGTGGGAAATGCCGTCGCTCACGTCGTCATAGCGCACGCGGCTATTGAGAAAGAACACGCCATGATTGTCGCGATCGATAGGGGCCTCCGAGTCGTGATGGCAGGCCGCGTAATTGGTCACAAAAATGGTGCTGCCCGCCACTTTGGTGGTCGGAGAAAACGGCATCGACGGGCAGCCCAAAATCCGCATCCGCACCGACCGCGCCGGCGCGTTATTGGCGTGATAGGCTCCAAACTGAAAATCGATCGCCCGGTAGGTGTTACCCTGTTCGATGTAGGGCAACGTTTGACTCAGCCAATTGTGGTGGTAACCGAACGGCAAATTCTGAATCGGCCCTTTGGCATTCATCGACCCGGCCGGATAGGAGCGGTGGTTCATTTCGTAATTGCCGACGGCCAGCACCAATTGGGTCAAGTTGCTCGTACATTGTATCCGCCGCGCTGCCTCGCGCGACGACTGCACTGCCGGTAACAATAACGCCACCAGAATACCGATCACCGCAATGACGACCAGCAATTCCACCAGCGTGAACCCGTTCGGCGCGCGGCGACTGCTCGACGCGGTGTCTGCGCCAGCAGGAGGCGCCGCTTCTCGCTGACTCTGCTCGCCGGTTTCAATTCTCATCATGCAGCATTCCTCCATCGGCGCGGTGGGCCAACCGCGCCATTGTATCGGAACTCCCGGTACGATTCCCAAATCGCACACTCCCGTCTCCAAAACCAAACATCGCACCGCCTGGGTGGTTCGCCGCAAATTGTCCCACTTCGTGCAGATCAACACTAGTCGATTGCACCAGGCCGCGTGGCTGCAGACGCTGTAATTCGGCGGCAATGTCCCCTTCGTCTAATTCGACTCCCTTGAATGTTGCAAACGGGTCTTCACCGACGGATATCACCCACAGCAGCCTGGGACCGCGTCGCCTGGGACCGCTCCCGGATCCGGAATCGACTTGACTTTGTCCACCGCCCCCTCCCCTGCGTCCCGCACCGATTGCAGCTCCGACGTTGCGCAGCGTCGAACGAGTTCCCGACATCCAGCCGAGTTCCCGCGCGTCTTCCAGACGTTCACCGATGAAGATCGTATTGCTGAGCCCGTCGGAAATATCGGCGGTCCGGATCTGGCTGTTGAGGAAGAACACTCCGTTGTTGTCGACGTCAATCGGCGCTTCGGCGTCGTTGTGACATGCGGCGTAGGTAGAAACCCCGACGCGGACGCCGGCGGCGATTGCTGTCGTCGCCGCGCCGGACGATGGGCAGATCAAGCTGCGGAGATCGACTCCGCGCGCCAGGTCATTCTGCGGTTGGTAAACGCCCACCGAATAGTCGATATCCAGTTGCAGTTCCTGGCGATCGTAGTACGGCAGAATTGCCGACAACCAGTTGTGATGATATCCAATCGGCAGACCGATAATCGGGCCCTGGGAGTGGATCGATCCGGAGGGAAAACGCGCATAAAGGAATTCGTAATTTTGAATCGCGATCAGCATCTGCCCCAGATTTCTTCCGCAAGCCGTTCGCCGCGCCGCCTCCCTGCAAGCGCCTACCGCAGGCAACAGCAGGGCGACCAGGACACCGATTGCGAGGGCGACGATCAGCAGTTCCAGGTAAGTGAATCCCTGGTGTCGCGTGGCGGGAAATTTGCGTATTTCGGCAGGCCGGGCGGTCATGGGCGCAACTCCTCGCGGTCCCGCGGAAACATGACTTCCAGTTCGGTGGTCACGCTCGGTACGGAATCGAGCGGATATCTCGCCGTGACGGCAATGGACACCTGCCGGGGCTGACCTTCGACGGCGGCGACCTGGATCTGAACTTCCGCGCCATCGCTCGAACCGGGCGCCAAGTCCGACGCGTCGGAAAAACGATCGGCTGGAACTCGCCAGATTTCGCCCCTGTAGGCGGCATCGAGTTCCAGCCGCAGCCTGGCACGCTCGATTGCCGACTCCGCCAGCAACCGCGACTGCTGTTGCCATTGCCAGACTCGCGCCCGTCGCCGCGCGTGGCTCAATTCGGGAATCAGAGTTGCGACCAGCAGGGAAACAACCAGCAGTACCACCAGCACAGTGGCCAATATTACACCACGCCGGCGCCCTATGCGGCGGTTGCATCGGGCCCCGTTTCCGCGTTGCCGTCGGCCCGTCAAACAAAATCGCGGAAATCGGCAACCGATCATTCATCCCCTCCTCGGGTCCCTGGAGCCCCTTGGGCATTCAATCCAACGACCGCTTCCACGCGCAGCCGAATCGTCTCGGGCGCATCGGAATCCGCGATCTGCAGTCGGAGCCGGGGCGCCGGGTCCTGGTCGCAGGCCACGAACGAAGCGTGGCGATTCGTGCCCAACGGAAAGGTCTCGCGATGGAGCAAGCGATCACCCCTCGACGCGCGACGCTCGATCCGGTCGCCGGACGGCGTATATTGGATACGCATGCCATCCGGCATCCGCAGCACGAGCCCTGATTCGGCCGCTACGGCCTCGGTTGCGGCATGGCTGTCGACACGAAAGCGGTCGGCCAAACGCAGTTCGACAATCGACAAATAGAAAGCCTGTCGCGATTCGCCCTGCACCCGCCATGCTTTCTGCAACAACCCGACGCTCATCGGCAGCAAGACCGAAATCAAAAACGTTACCGCGACCATTTCCGCCAGCGTGTAACCGGCACGGCGCGTTTGACCAGCCGCGGCATTTCGACGCATTGGATTCATCGCGAGTCCTTTCGAGCACTGCGACGCCATCCCGTGAGTTCCGCCAGAGTCCGTTCGTTGCCTCGAGCTCGCCCACCGAAAACAGTGATCTGAATGCGTTGCAAGTCAGCCAGATCGGCCTCCGGAGTCAATACGATCTCAATCCGCGCATCAGGCACCAGATCGATCAACGGCGCTCCCGCCGAAGCCTGCACCCTGCGGCGCGGAGGCTGACTGCCTGCATCAGGCTGCTCATCGGCTGTTGCGTATTCCGGCAGTGCGGGCCACGCAACCGATGCGCGCGCCAGTTCCAGCATATTCGCGGCCTCGTGCAATGCTGCCGAGCGGCGGTTCAGATCGCGCTGGTTAGCCCGCAGGGCCGCAATCAGCGTCGCCAACAGCAACAATGCCGCGCCGGTCAATACCACGGCGACGGTGGCTTCCAGCAAAATCGATCCGCGACGCGGTTGCTTTTTCACGCTATCGTTTCCAGGATCAGGATCAAAGGGTACAGCAGCGAAGAATAGATCAAACCAATCACCACGCCAAGTGCCACAATCGTAAGCGGAACCAGCCATCCCCGCAGGCGATGCAGTCGGCGGATGTGTCGCTGCAGATTGCGATCCGCCAGTTGGCGCAACCCCCAATCGAGATTTCCGGCGCGCTCGCACGACTGCAGCAGCGCCATTTCCGCCGACGACAGCAAGCCAACCGTTCGCAGCGTTTCGGTCCAGTGCCGGCCTTCGCGCGCCATGCTTGCGGCCCGGGTCAGGCGACGCCCGATCTTACCGCGAGGGAACAACCGGCCCAGCGACTCCATCGCCGCCGGCAGGGGCCGATGCGCGGTAACAGCCCAGGCCAATCCCCGCAACACGCGCGACCGATCGGCCGGAAAGTGCAGCAACCAAATCAAGGGCACGTTTCGGGGAATCAACTCAAAATACTCCAGGAACATCAGCGCCGCCCCGATGAACAGGCCGATTCCCAGGAGAAAGTCGATCCCCAACTGCACCGGTCCCGGCAACGAATTGAACTCGAACGTCAACGCATCGATCCAGGTACTCATGGCGGAAAACAGGGGATAGGCGGATTCCGGTTCGATACTCTCCAGCACCAGCAATCTGCTGAACACAGGGATCATTTTCAAATTCAAAAACACACCGGCGATCGCGACCGCAATCAGCATCAGCACCAGATAGCAGAAGTGACGCACCAAGGGCGCCGCGGCGTCACGCAACCGCCGATCGGCGGCGAGCGCTTCTCGCAAGGTCCCGGGCAGGCAGCCGATCAATTCGCCAAAGCGGACGGCGATCAGGGCATCGATCGAGATCCCCATGCGCACATAATCGATCGCGACCGGCAAGGGAGCACCGGTTCGAAGCATGTCGCCCAGTCTCCAGGCTGGCGATCCGACAACCGACCGCTGTTCCGCAGCGAACGCCCAAGCCGCCTGATGCAAAGGCAGATTGCGTTCCGCGGCGATCACCAGCGCCCAGAGCAATCCCTCACGATCGGTCCGTCTTAATCGCAGCCAGGATCGAATGGGCGTTATGATCAGCGCCAGCCCGATAAACAGGGCAAATACAAACGACATTTCGTACAACATCGCCGCGGACGCGGTCGCCAACAGGATCCACCCCACGAGCCTCATCACGCGCCGCATGGTTCCGGTCGACTCGACCGGAGCGCCGCCGAAGAGCAACCGCAGCGCGATCAGGGTACTGATCGCCAGTGGCACGAGCAGCAGCATGTTCAACAGTTGGAAATCTTCGTTCAATGCGAGTTGGCTCCGTCGTGTTGGGGCATGTCAGATCAATTTCGAAACAAACTGAACGAGTGGCATCAGTGCGCCAATGAAAGTCATCGTCACCATCGTTGCCACCAACAGCATCACGAAGGGCGGCACGGTCGCTCGTACCCATTCCGCGCGGGCTTCCGCTCGTTTTTCAAGAAACTCCGCCCCCGCGTCAAAGGCTTCCGTGATCGCCCCCGACCGTTCCCCCCACGAAATCACCGGCACGATCGACTGCGGCCAGGCCCCCGTCTGCTGCAGGGCGAGCGTCAACGAATGCCCTTGGTCAATCTCGTCGGCCAGCCGCTGGCAGCTGCGACTGGCATCCAGCGACGGAGTTTGATCGGCCACCAGCCGCAGCGCCTCCGGTAACGGAAATTCGGTCGCCAGCAGGGCGCCCAGCCAATGCAACGACTCCGCCGTCGCGGTCCATTGCCAGATCGGTCCCATCAGCGGCAGTGCTGCCATGACCGAGTCCAACCTTCCGGGACGCAACAATACCCGAGCGACGACGGCCAGAAACGCGAAACCGGCCACCATGACCAGGACCGCCGGCGAAACACGATTGCCGATGCGGATCAACCACCGCGTCGGCGGCGGCTGCTGAATTCCAAAATCCTTAAACATCTCTTCGAATTCGGACGTGACCAGCATCGGAACGCCAAACCCGACGATCAGGCCGGCAATCAGGATCAGCAGGGGGTAAGCGAGGTCGCCGATCGCTCGCCGCCGCAAGCTCTGGATACGCTGACGCTGCTCGATGATCCGGGTCAAAAAAAGGCCTCGAACCGGCGATCGGCTCGCACGAGCAACCAGTTTCCGTAATAGTCCCGAGCCGCCCCAACGCGACAGGGCCTCGTCCAGGGTTGCCCCCCCTTCGATCGCGGCGGCCGCGGACCGCAGCTGCGCCGCCTCCCGGGCGTCTTCCGTCGAATCGGCCAACGCGCCCAGTGCATCGCTCAGCGGTAACTCAGCACGCATTGCTTCGCCCACGTGGGCCGCAACGCTCGCGGAATCGCCCGACGGCTCCATTCGGTTCGGTTCGTTGCTGCTGCGATCCATAATCCACGACACCGGGCATTGCCGACAATGTTCAGGAGGACTGCCCCAGGGAATGCATCAAAAACGCCCATGGTAAAACAACGGACAGCGCGAATGCGAACACCGTCAAACCGCCGAAGACGATCAGTGCCGCGAGCGGCAACAGTCGCTGCAAGCGGCGTTCCATCTCGATCGAACGATCACGGTAGACCAGGCTGACGGAGCGGAGCGAGCGAGTCAATCGGCTTTTGTCACTCGACCAGCGTAAGCACCAGCGCAGCAGCGCGGGAACGCGCCAGCTTGAGTTGCTCGTGGTCTTGACGTTTCCGCCTTGCGCGAGTGACGCGGCGAATTCCTCGCCCCAGGCTCGAATGCTCCGGTCGTTGCTGGCCTGGGTGGCCAGCGTGATCGCTACGGGCAAAGGCACCTCGTGTCCGATCAACAGCGCCAGCAGCTCCGCCAGCGACGATAACTGCGCCGCGTAGCGCAGGCCACGGGGACTCGGCCAGCGCGATCGGCTGACTCGGTCATAGTCCGCCGCTTTTCCGCCTCGCCACCAGAATGCGATCAGCAGCGCCAGTGCGAGCGGCGGCAACAGGACGGCCGTCGATTGAATCAAGATCAGCGACCGGTCAATCCAGTCCAGCAACGCGATCGGCTCCACCCGGGAGTCATGGTAAATTTCCAGCATCGCCGGGATCGTCGCCCATGCGTTATGGATCATCCCGGCATAACAAAGCAGCGCGATGCACGTGGGATAGATCATCGCGGTCCAAAGCGTCTGGCGGAGTTCGAGCAATTGCCGCAGCGCATAAGCCACACCTTCCAATGCCGACGCCAGCCGCCCCGAGCGCAGCCCCGCCTGAACCACAGCCAAATAGACCTCGGGAATTCCTAATTCCGCGGAAGCCAGGATGCCTTCCAGCGCCTGCCCCTGCTCTAATCGACTGCCGATCAATTCCATCAGACGCCCGACACGTCCCCCGGTGTCGCGCCCAAAGTCCTTCAACCCGGCCGGCAATGGAAACCCCGACCGGGTCAGCGCCGCGATCTCGGAATTGAGCAGTGCGAGTTGTTCCAGCGTTACCGGACGAGTGACGCGGGCGGAACTCATTGATGAAATTCACTCCCTGAACACCCTGCGCAATAAACTTGCGATGGCAAATTCAGCCGCTGGACCGCGTGAATCTTGGGACTTTAGCGCCCCTATGGTAGGCTATTCGTCAGCGAATGGAAGCTGAGCCAAGGAAATTCCCATGGGTGACGAGGATCAGTTCTTGTCCCATCATGCCGAGTTGACTCGCCGGTATTTTCTCCAGGCAGGAGTCGCCGTGACGGCCATCACCGCCCTGCGGCCAACGGGCGAAATTGGCGTCGCAGCCGAGCCGCTCTCGCTCGAACAGCGATTCAACGAACTGACGAACGGACTGGAGTCCTATTTCACGGCCCCCGATCAGTTTCGGGATGTTTCTCGCGGCACACCGATTCCCCACACGCTGGACGCGGCAGCACAGCAGGCAGCCGGGTTGACCCGCGACACCTGGAAACTCGAAGTCATTTCCGACCCCGAGCATCCGGCCCGTATCCGCGCACCGCTCACCATTTCTTTTGCGGAGCTGCAGGAGATCGGCAGGCAACATGCCGTTCGGTTCCCTAAGGTCATGACCTGTCTGAATATCGGTTGCCCGCTGGGTATGGGGATCTGGGAAGGTGTGCCCTTGCGGGAGATCGTATGGCGGACGCGTCCCAGCGAAAATCTGCGACGACTGCACTATTACGGATTCCATAACGGCGACCCCCAACAGCAATTCCGCAGCTCGCTGCCGATCGGTCGCGTGCTGGAAGATCCGTTCGACTTGCCGCCGGTAATTCTCTGCTACAAATTAAACGGCGAGTGGCTGGACATTGTGCGCGGTGGGCCGGTGCGGATCGTCGTGCCCGAAGCATACGGATTCAAGTCGGTGAAGTGGCTCAGCCATGTCGTGCTCAGCAATCTTGCCCATGCCAATGATACGTACGCCGACGGCAACAACGACATCGACAGTCCGCTGAAGACGTTTGCCGCCACGCTGCAGGTTGCTCGGAACGCGATGGCGGGTGAACCGATTGCGGTTTCCGGCTACGCGCAAGTCGGAATCTCCGGACTCGCAAGAGTGCAGGTCAGCATTCATCCTGCCAACCACGAATGGCCGGCTGGCGATGCGCACTTTGACAGCGCCAACTGGCGCGACGCCGTCATCCTCCCGCCGCCGAAATCCTGGGGGGGCGCATTGCCCGGCGGTTCGATCCCGGCCGAGACGCTCGGCTTCAACGCGTCCAACGGTCAACCGAATCAATGGCCGATGCGACTCGCCAAAGCGCATTGGGCGATCGTCCTCCCGGGCGAGCCGCAAGGTAAATATGTCCTGCGGTGTCGCACCATTGACGAAAAAGGAGTTGCTCAGCCGCGTCCACGACCGTTTCGCAAGTCCGGACATGCGGCAATAGAACAGGTGGATATCGATGTCGCGTGAACGCATTACCGCCTCTCGAGCCATTGCTGCGGCGGCCGCGCCGGCCACGACGACCGAGCTGGATTTCGATCGGAATCGACCGAGGCGCTGGCTGGAGAATTCCGCGTCCAGCCTGGTGTCGCTGATCTTCCATGCCACACTATTCCTGCTGCTGGCGCTGTATAGCGAAGGCGGAAGCGGCATCGCCGGACGCGTCGACGAAGTGTCGATCGGCGAGTTCACGAAAACCGAATTGATCGATGCACCGCCCGAAACGCTGCAGGTCGACGCCGTTTCAGCCAGCGATACCAGTCTGGCGTCGGGAGAAACTCTGGAGATTGCCGCCCCGGTCAGCCGTTCCAGCGTCAGCGGCAGTGGCACCACGACATCCTATGATGATCTGGCTCTCGGCCCTCCCACACTCAGCGGCGGCGAATCGGGGACGTTCGACCTGGGGTCCCTCTCCGCCGGTGGAGGCTCCGTCGGGGGCGGAAACTGGGAAGGCATGATCCAGACGTTACGGCGCGACGGCCTCGACATCGTGCTGACCTTCGACAGCACCGGCAGCATGGCGGGCGAAATCGGCGTGGTGAAGCGTCAAATCGGGCGGATCGGAGCCACATTGCTGAAATTGATCCCCAACGCCCGAATCAGCATCTGCACCTACCGCGATGAAGGCGATGCCTACGTGGTGATCGGGATGCCGCTCAGCAGCGACATCCAGGAGGTGCAGGCCTACCTGGACAAGATCGGAGCCGACGGCGGAGGCGACGAACCCGAGGCGGTACAGGAAGGGCTGCGCTGGTCGATGGCCTATAACAACTTCCGCCCCAAAGCACGCAAAGTCATCCTGCTGTTTGGCGATGCGCCGCCACACTCGCACCAACTGCAGTCCTGCCTGCGACTCGCCTCCGACTTCAACCAGGGCAAAAAAGGCATCGTCAGTACCGTCACTTGCCGGCACCCGCAACGGCTGAAGGAATTCGTCGAAATCGCCTACGCGGGCGGCGGCGAGGCGTTCCTGACGACGGACGAGCGTCAAATTATGACGCAGTTGATCGTCCTGGTATTCGGCAGCCAACACCGGGCAAAAGTACTGGAAGCATTTCAACTCCTTGAACGGAAATAGCGGACGCGGGCCGACGACGGAATTCCTCTCCGGACTGCGATAATCAGCTCCTTCCTCCCCGATTCGAAATAACCACCAATGACCATCAAGCTGCTGATTGCCGACACATTCTCATCGCGTCACCTGCAAGCACTGCAAAGCCTGGGATGCGAAGTCGACTACCAACCCGAACTGAAAGCGGAGTCTCTGCCGCAAGTCATCGGGCAGTACCAGGCATTGATCGTACGCGGCAAACAGGTCTCCGCCACGGCCATCGCGGCCGCCGATCGACTGGCGATCATCCTGCGCGCCGGTGCGGGAGTCAATACGATCGATGTTGCCGCGGCCAGTGCGCGCGGCATCTTCGTCAGCAACTGTCCCGGAAGAAACTCGATTGCCGTCGCGGAACTGGTGTTCGCCCTACTGCTCGCCATCGATCGACGCATTCCGGACAACGTTGCCGCACTCCGCGCGCATCAATGGAATAAGAAGGAATTCTCCAAAGCCGACGGGCTCTACGGCCGATCGCTCGGCGTGGTCGGCGTCGGATCGATCGGCCGCGAAGTGATCCGTCGAGCCCGCGCGTTCGGAATGCCGGTCTGGGCCTGGTCGCGATCGCTCACGGTCGACACCGCCGAACAGCTCGACGCGCGGTTCTGCCCGGACCTGGACGAACTCCTGGAACAGGTCGACGTTGCTTCGCTCCACGTCGCTCTGACTCCGCAGACCCGCGGATTGATCGACAGCCGGCGCCTGCAGCGGATGAAGCCGCGCGCGATCCTGATCAATACCTCCCGCGGCGAAATCGTCGACATGACCGCGCTCCGCGAGGCCGTCGCCGGCGGACGCATTCGAGCCGGACTCGATGTATTCGACCCCGAGCCGACCGGAGGCAGCGGTGCATTCGCCGATCCGATTCTCGATCTGCCCCATCTTTACGGGACCCACCATATCGGTGCCTCCACCGAACAGGCGCAAGAAGCGATCGCCGACGAGGCGGTGCGAATCGTCTCCCACTACCTGCGCTGCGGCATGGTATTGAACTGCGTCAACCTGGCATCGCGCACGCCCGCCAGTTTCCAACTCATCGTCCGCCACTACGATCGCGTCGGCGTACTGGCATTCGTGATGGACCAGATCCGCCGCGCCAATATCAACGTCGAGGAAGTGCAAAACGTGATCTTTGACGGCGCCACCGCCGCCAGCTGCCGTATCCAGCTCGACGCGGAACCAACCAGCGATCTGCTGCAGACAATCCGGCAAGGCAACGCCGATATCATCCAGCTCGAACTGGTGCGGCTGAACCCGTAGCCTCGACTCAGAATTCAAGCGGGAAGCGGCGCTGCTCACTGAAACTTCGCCGCGCGGTCAACACCACTTTCAACGCCCGGTAGGCATCCTCCAGATCGCTGGTCTTGAGCACCAGGCTCGTCACCGCGCGATGGAACTGTGTCAATAACTGCTCGCCTACCGGCCGCTCGCTCTCCAGCGATTCCATATGCCGCCCCGCCTCGTCGAACCAGATCAGCGTCGCCGGCAAGTCGATAAACGCAATCCCTTTTTCACAGCAGACCTGCAGTCCAGCCGGAGGACGATACGTAATCGCCTCATGCCACTGCTCCGGCATGTAATGCCCGCAACTGATCTGCGCCAACGGCCCCGTTCCCAACGATCCACCCGTAGAAAAATCCAGGCTCAACATCTGGTAGTTTTCTACGCCGGCATCGGTCCGGTGCTTGACGCCAACCACCGAAGTCGGTTCCTGACCCACGACATAGCGGCACCAGTCAACGAGTTCCATGAGGTGGCGGATCGCGATCGGATAGGGCCGGCTCGGACGACGCTCCTTCTTCGTTTCCACCGCCACGCGCGAATGACAAAATAACAGCTCCGGCTTTCCCAACCGCGTCGCGATGAGTTCCTTGAGCCGCAACGTCGCCGGATTCAGCCGCCGGGGAAACTCCGCCATGAACGCGACCCCCGATTTCTCGACCCGGTCGCGTATCTCCCGCGCCTGTTCCATCTCAATGTCCAGGGCGGCCGCCCAGTAGACCGCCTTCCCTGAATCACAAGCCGCAAAGATCGGCAACGGACCATACCAATCCGGAGAAAGGATCAGCACGGCATCGATGTCCGGCCGGCTCACCAGCACGCGGAACCCGTCCAGTGTTTCCGCATCAAACTCGCGTGCCGCCTGCTCCGCCAAGTGTGCGACTTCGCCACACACGGCGCGTACCTCGAATCGATCCGCTAACGCGCGTAGCGCCGGACGATGCCGGTTTTCCCAAGCGTCCCCTAACCCGATCACCCCAACACGAAGCTTCATGCCCGCCGATCGTCCGCGTTTCGCATAGAAAAGGGCCTGATTATAGTCCCCGACTCACCAACATCCAATTGCCTGACAATTTTCGCTCCGGTGAATGCCGAAAATCATTCTGAACGGAATACGTACCGCTCTTACCCCGCTGGAAACGGCTTCAAAGCTCGATATACTCCTATCCTTCGCAGCTACCCCCTTTTATCCAGTTTTACATCTTACGAGGATTGACCGATGTCACTTGTTGCTGTCGTCGTTAGTTTGTCGCTCGCTGCCACACCCGAGCTAAGTTACGCCGACGCGTACCAGCAGATGGAGCAATCGGGGCGGCCATTGCTGGTCCTTGTGGGTGCCGACTGGTGCCCGGGCTGCAGGACCATGAAAGGGAGCACCGTACCCGAGCTGCGTAAGGCAGGACAGTTGGAAACGGTGATTTATGCCCAGGTCGACACCGACAAGCAGCCGGAGTTGTCCCGGAGATTGATGCGTGGCGCGTCGATTCCGCAACTGCTGCTTTTCACACGGAACGGCGACGGCTGGCGGCGGACGCAGCTCATCGGCGCCCAGAACTCGGCGGAAGTCCGAGCGTTTCTCGAGCGTGAAATCGCCGCGCACCAGTCCAAGCCGGGCGTGACCACGCGGGCATCGAACGATTCGACCGCACGCGGCCGCTGATGCCCGCGAGAATCTCAGGGGAATGTTCACAACAGGATCCCGGAACCCGGCGCATCATGATCGCCGCTTGCAGCTCCTCTGCGTCTTTGCGCCTCTGCGTGATCTGATCAGAAATATCGGTTCTCGCAAAGGCGCAAAGTCGCTAAGGGATTTTTCATGCGTGGAGTGGTGGGGGCCTTCCAGCCCCCGCCGAATCGGTTGACTTCAGGCCGAGGCGAGCGCCTCGGTGGGCCGTCGGGGGTGTGCGGACGGCCCGATCAGTTTGGTGATATCCTGTTCATCGAGCTCCTCCTGGTGGACCAATTCGCGCGTGATGATTTCGAGTTTCTCGCGCTGGTTCCCGAGCAGTTCCACGGCGCGCTGGTCGGCGTCGTGCAGGATTTTGGTCACTTCTTCGTCGATGACTTCCATGGTCCGTTCGCTGAAGGGACGGCCGCGGTGGATCTCCCGTCCCAGGAACGGGTCGTCATCGGATTGTTTGTAGCTGACCGGACCGAGGCGTTCGCTCATGCCCCAATGCGTGACCATATGGCGGGCGATTCCGGTCGCCTGTTCCAGGTCGTTTTCGGCTCCCACGGTGGTTTCGCTGTAGACGACCTGTTCGGCAGCTCGTCCGGCGAGCATGACCACCAGGTGGTCGCGTAATTCGACCTCAGACATGTTGACCCGATCTTCGGCGGGCAGCATTTGAGTATTCCCTAGCGCGCGTCCGCGGGGAATGATCGTGACTTTGTGGACCCGGCGGGCGTGGGGCAGCAGCCAGGCGGCGAGCGTATGTCCCGCCTCATGGTAGGCGGTCTTTTCTTTTTCATCTTCGGTCAGCACTTCTTCGCGTTTGGCGCCGATCAGCACCTTGTCGCGCGCGTATTCGAAGTCGGCGGCCTCCACTTTGGTCTTGTTATTGCGTGCGGCCCAGAGGGCGGCCTCGTTGACGATATTGTGAATATCGGCGCCGGTCAGTCCGACGGTCGCGGCCGCCAGCACTTCCAGGTCGACGTCTTCGGACAGCGGGACGTCGCGGACATGGACCTTGAACATTTCGATCCGTCCTTTCAGCGACGGTCGAGAAACGGTCAGGTGCCGGTCGAATCGTCCGGGGCGCAGCAGGGCCGGATCGAGAACATCCGGCCGATTGGTGGCGGCGATCACGATCACGGTTTCGGAAGGGCTGAATCCGTCCATTTCGCCAAGGATCTGGTTCAACGTCTGCTCGCGTTCATCATGACCGCCGCCCAGTCCGGCGCCCCGTTGGCGGCCGACGGCGTCGATCTCGTCCACGAAAATGATCGCCGGTGCCGATTCCTTGGCGGTGCGAAACAGGTCCCGGACGCGGCTGGCCCCTACACCGACAAACATCTGGATAAACTCGGAACCGTTGACCGAGTAGAACGGCACGCCGGCTTCCCCAGCAATCGCCCGTGCCAGCAGCGTTTTTCCGGTGCCGGGCGGCCCCATCAGCAGCACTCCCTTGGGAATCCGTCCCCCCAATCGCTGGAATTTTTCAGGGCTCTTCAAGAAATCCACAATCTCCAGCAGGTCAGCCTTGACGCCTTCGAGTCCCGCCACGTCCTTGAACGAGACGACCTGCTTGGCGCCTTCATAGCGTTTCGCCGGACTGCGGCTGAATCCGGACAGGAAACCGCCTCCCACCAGCTGATCGCGGGTCTTGCGAAACTGGTACCAGATCAGCACGAACATCACGATCGGCAGCAGCAACAGGGCAATCATCCAGAACGATTGGGTGGCGTCCTGGTCGGTGCGGCGAAAGCTGAACGATACTTTCTGCTCTTCGAGCAGCCGCTGCAGGTTGTTTCGCCCCTCCTCCGTCGTCGGAATGGCCACCAGGAAGTTCTTCTTCAGCTTTTCCAGGGCGGGAATCGGCCTGCCGTTGTCGTCGAATTCGTCGGGAGGCGCGGGCGGGATCTTGAATTTCCCGGTCAATTCCTTGGGGCCGATCTCGACCTCCAGAATGTTTCCCTGGCGGACCTGTTGTTCAAAGAATGCGTAGTCCTTGATGATCGAAACGGACGTTGTCAACTGCGATGAGAAGATCAACAGGGTCAGCAGGACCAGCAGGACCAGCAGCCAGAAACTCCGCCGCGCAGGTCGAACGCCGCGCTGAGGCCCCTCAGATTCCTCCGTATTCGGATTGTCCGGCTTCTGCTCCATGATCTACCCACTCCCGTGGCACTCTCGACTGTTTCGAATTGGCCGTCATTCTATCGGACGGCCTTGGGTCGGGGGGAGGCGTCGCAACGGGAATCCGCGACATGGAATGGGCGAATTACCGCTTTCCGTAGCGGCGGTTGAAAAGTTCCGGATCAAACGGGTCTTTGGGCCGGAAAGCCGCCGAGCCGCGTGCAGGGTCGGGGGTTGAGGTCGCCGGCGCCAGTTCGTCCGCCGGAACCGGATACGGCGCCGGTTCGTCGCGCGATCCGGGCTGCTCGCGGCTTTCGAACAGGCCGACCCAGTGCTGCAGCTTGTCATACGCCCTGTCCCCCTCCTGGCCCAGCAACGAATGACGCTCGGGTCCGTGCGGCGCCAACGGCACTTGCAGCAGGGGGCTGGCCGCGGGATTGGCGCGGTCAATGGTCGGCAGAACGGAGTCCAGATTTTGCAGCGTGAGACGCCGGCTGAGCGTCTTGCCCAGAGGAGGACGTATCAAGTGAAACGTCGGCAGTTCGTTCGAGCCATGGCAATTGTTGGTCGCGCAGCGGTTGAGCAGGAACGGCTGAACGAAATGCGTGAATTCTTCGAGCGCTTTTGCAGGGAGTTCCGCCGCGAGTTGCTCCGAGCGAGTCGGTTGCTGGGGCACGGTACGCTGCCGGGCCGGCATCGTCGCCCCCTTAGCGGGCAGCTCCGCGTCGAACGCGACCTGTCGAACCTGCGGTCGTTCGTCGATTCCAGCATGCCTGGCGGGACCCGCCGCGACGCGATTGGGGAGGGGCTCGGCCAACGACTTCAGCCGACGTTCGAGGCCGGCGATCCGGGGATTCGCCGGTTCAATCAGCCTGGCAGCGGCAATCTCCGTCGCCGCCTGTTCCGCCAATCGGTGGTGCAAGCACCATTCGGCCAATGCAGCGCGGGCTCGAAAACTGCGCGGTTCGACTCGCCGGAATTTATGCTCGTAGGCATCGGCGAGACTTGCGACCAGACAGTCGACGCGCGAACTGTCGATCCGTAGTTCCGTGCCGTTTTCCAAAGTGATCTGGTACTTTTCACCCAGCACGACGATCGACCCATGCAGCGTCTGACCATTCTTGAGGACCACGAACTGCGACGACGCGTCATCCCCGCGCACCGCGCAAAGAGAAACGAAAAGGGCTACCACACAACAAGAATAACACCGGCGGCGGGCAGTCAGGACGCGCATGGGCGAACAGTAGGTGGTTGGCTCAGGTGCGTCAAGTTCAATCCGCCGGGGCGCTCCTGACCCGTCCGCGGCGCCCCGCGTGCACGCTTCGCTTCTTTGAGCTGCGCTCAATCACACTTCCGGACGGGGCGGGATACCCGTCCTACGTCATGACCCGTTTCCAAGGTAGGACGGGGCTCCTGCCCCGTCCGCGGCGCCCCGTGGGCACGCTTCACTTCTTTGAGCTGCGCTTAATCACACTTCCGGACGGGGCGGGATACCCGTCCTACGTCATGACCCGTTTCCAAGTTGGACGGGTCTCCTGACCCGTCCCCGCCGCCCCGTGTTCACGCTTCGCTTCTTTGAGCTGCGCTTAATCACACTTCCGGACGGGTCGGGAGAACCGTCCTACGTCATGACGCGTTTCCAAGTAGGACGGGGCTCCTGAACCGCCCGCGGCGCCCCGTGAGCACACTTCCCGTCTTTGAGCGGCGTTCAATCACACTTCCGGACGGGTCGGGAGACTCGACCTACGTCATGACCCGTTTCCAAGTAGGACGGGGCTCCTGCCCCGTCCGCGGCGCCCCGTGTGCACGCTTCACTTCTTTGAGCTGCGCTCAATCACACTTCCGGACGGGTCCGGAGACCGGTCCGGAGACCCGTCCTACGTCATGACCCGTTTCCAAGTAGGACGGGGCTCCTGCCCCGTCCGCGACGCCCCGTGTGCACGCTTCACTTCTTTGAGCTGTGCGCTTAATCACACTTCCGGACGGGTCGGGAGACTCGACCTACGTCATAACGCGTTTCCAAGTAGGACGGGGCTCCTGAACCGTCCGCGGCGCCCCGTGAGCACGCTTCGCTACTTTGAGCTGCGCCTAATCACACTTCCGGACGGGTCGGGAGACTCGACCTACGTCATAACGCGTTTCCAAGTAGGACGGGTCTCCTGACCCGTCCCCGCCGCCCCGCGTGCACGCTTCGCTTCTTTGAGCTGCGCTTAATCACACTTCTGGACGGGTCCGGAGACCCGTCCAACGAATAACGCGAATCCGACGATTAAGCTGTGCCATTGCACTAGACGACTTTTGACTGCCCAGGCACGGGCAAGGCGTAAAAACCGTCCTTATCGGGAACGACAGGCGGCGTGTCATTGAGGTTCTTGAACTTGTCGACGGGGGAGATGACGACCTGCGAATTGAGCGCTTCCTGCCAGCCGATTTTCTGGCCGGAGTAGGTGGCCATTCGGCCTAGAATGGCCGTCATGCTGCTGAGCGCGCCCCATTCGCCCTCGTTGGGTCGCTTGCCGGCCCGAATATCGGCGAAAAGGTCGTGATGTTCCTGCTGATGGCCGTCGCGGCCGCCCTTGCCATAGCTGTAGATCAGCTTGCCTTTCGGGGTGTAGATTTTCGCACCGCTGACGTCGGCGTAGCCGTTGGTTCCGTGGACATGTTCGGAAACCGCGTTCCAGCAGCCTTCGATATGCCGGCACTGGCTGAGCATCACCGCGCCGCTGCCATAGGTGAACTCGACGAAATGATGGTCGAAGATCTCGCCGTATTCTTTGCCCTTGCGGACTTCACAGCCGCCTTGTCCTTGGGCCTCGACCGGGTAGCCGTTCATGATCCAGTTGATCACATCCAGATTATGAATGTGTTGTTCGACGATATGATCGCCGCAGAGCCAGTTGAAGTAGTACCAGTTGCGCAACTGGTATTCCATCTCCGTCTGTTGGGCCTCGCGGTGTTTGACCCACGGCTTGGCGCCGTTCCAATAGGCACGCGCCAGGACGATATCGCCGATGATTCCGTCCTGGATCCGCTGGATCGTTTCGACATACGCCGGTTCGTGCCTTCGCTGCAGGCCGACGGCCACGAAGAGTTCTTTTTTCTTGGCCTCTTCATTGGCGCGCAGCACGCGCAGCACGCCGGCCGGATCCACGGCAACCGGCTTCTCCATGAACACACTTTTGCCGGCTTTGATGGCGGCCTCGAAATGCAGCGGGCGAAAGCCGGGCGGGGTGGCCAGGATCACCATATCCAGGTCGCACTCCAGCACGCCCTTGTAGGCGTCGAAGCCGGTGAACTGCCGTTCTTTCGCGACATCGATCTTCTCGCCATGCTCGGCGGTAAGTCCGCGCAGCGTCCCGTGAATCTGGTTTTCGAACATATCACCCAGCGCCAGCAGTCGGACCTGACCGCCCTGGGTGTTCATGGCCTGGGACGCAGCACCGCGGCCGCGGCCGCCGCAGCCGATCAATCCCATCCGGATCGTATCGCTGCCGTAGGGGTGCGCCGCACGGGCAATATTCAGCGAACCGGCGACGGCTCCGCCGGCGACGATTGCCGATGACGCACGCATGAAGTCCCGGCGCGACGTGCCTGTATCTTTAGCAGCAGAATTCGTTTCAGCCATGGATAGGTACCCCTCCGCAAGGAACGTGGATGTTGAGTTTCGGAAGCGCAGTGCAAGTGGAGCCAGTTTTGATTCGGACCAAGTCGAGGGGCCCAGGCGGGTTGATCGCGCCCCAACGGCCGCAATGGCTGCTGATAGCATACACGGCTGAGCCGGCTTTTTAAAGCCTCGTCCGGACTCGGGGATGCGCCGGGTCAATTGCTACCACTCGTCCCGTCCCGTCAATTGGTGTTCGACCAGGTCCGCATAATGCGCTACGGTCCGCACGCTCTGACTGATTTCCTCGACATCGCACGTCGCGCGGGGATACGTGTTGCCCATGATGAAACAGAGTTGGCCGTCGATCGACTCCAGGGCAATGGCGCCGTGCGGTATATGGGCGTTCAGTTCCAGTGCCTTGCGCATGAACGTCGGATCGGCCGGTCCGCAGCGACTGGCGATCCGGATCAGGTTTTCGCCGTGATCCAGTCCAGGCACCGATTCCACGATTACCTTCTGCCGTCGGCCAGCGCCGACGTCGACGACGATTTCAAATCGATCGCCCCGCCCCTGCATTCGGGCCGGCAGGCAGGCAATCGCCTGGCGGACCATTGACTCCAGGTCGCGCAGCCCGCCACGGATCTGCCGCAGCCGGCATGCAAGTTCTTGTCCATCCCGTGGCCGTTCGTCTGGCGTTTTCGCCAGACAGTCCTGGATCAGCTGGCAAGCCGAATCGGGCAACGGATCGCCGCACGATCTTGGATCCGGTACCGGGGCTGTTGCGTGCAACTGGGCGAGTTGCCCGACATTTCGGCTGGTAAACGGCAGTTGCCGTGTCAGCAGGAAGTAAAACATCACCCCCATGGCGTAAACGTCCGATCGGGGATCGGCCTGCTGGCCCTGGAACAGTTCCGGCGCCATGTAGTAGGGTGTGCCCGCCAGCGCCAGCGGCGCTGCGATTGAATGGAGAGGTACGATACGCTTGGCAAGCCCGAAATCGGCCAGTTTGGCGATTCCTGACTCGGTGACCAGAGCGTTGGCTGGCTTGATGTCGCGATGCACGATCCCTTGCCGGTGTGCTTCCGCCAGCGCCGAAGCGATTTGCAGCATCCATTCGGCGGCCTGCAACGGTGTCAGCGGGCCGGCCTCCACGCGCGACTGCATCGATTGGCCGGCCACGTACTCCATTTCAATGAAATGCCAGCCCGAGTCCTCTCCGAGCGTGTGGATGGCAGCGACATGCGGATGCACCAGCGCGGCCGCCGCCCGCGCCTCGGACAGGAAGCACTGCAGGTGTTCCTCCGACGATCGTTTCTCCGGCCGCTGCAGGACCTTGACCGCGCAGGGACGCAGCAAAGTTTCGTGCCGGGCAAGAAACACCCAGGCCATTCCACCGCGTCCCAATAACCGCTCAACCGTGTAGTGCGCGAATCGCTGGCCGATCAGCTGCAGGGCCCGGTCATCCGGCGCCGCGAGGTCCGGTGCATACGTTCCCCGCTCAGCGAGCTGGCTGAATTGGAGCGTCGGATCGTTGACCGCGCTGGTCAGAGTCACCCCGCAATGCGGGCAGGTTGACTCCGAATTGTGTTGGACGATCTTCTGGTTGCAGCCGTGACAGAATCGCGTTTGATCGTGCATGAGAGATACCGACGGTTGGTTCCGCCCACGATCGATCGTATCGTGCCCAATTCGGATTCGCCAGGGCGTAAGCCGTCGATCCCGGCCGACACTCCGCCGCGGGAATCCACGGGTCCCGAACGCCCGCCGGATGTCCCCTGGCCATCAACATAACGCGATTTCCCGGCGTAATCGCTAGATTCCCGCGAAATTCCCCCCAGTCAACCGTTGCCCGACGGAAGGCGAAAACTCGACAGTCAACGTGGCCGATCACCTAATTGTTTGACCGTCCGCGAATCGCAAGATACGATGGTCGCAGCCGGATGTCGAGTTGCGATTGGACCGTTCCCAAGGGGCTGTCGATGGCGATGACCTACTTCAAACGATTTCGGATGGAGATCGATTTGATGGGATGGCGCGATGATTCCCCCGAATTGCCGCCCGGCTACACGGCCCACCGCTGGGACGAATCGTTGGTGGAGGCGCACGCCGAGGTCAAGTTCCAGAGTTTCCGGCACGAAATCGACGCCAATGTGTTTCCATGTCTGGGTGACCGGGACGGCTGTTTGCGGCTGATGAACGAGATCGCTCGGCGCGACGGCTTTCTCGACTCGGCGACCTGGCTGTTGGAATTTCGCCGATTCGGCGACCCTCAGGGTACCTTCTGCGGGACGATCCAGGGGATCGAGGACTTGTACGGGTTCGGCTCGATCCAGAACATCGGCGTGACGCCGGGCCATCGTGGCCGAGGACTCGGATCGGTCCTGTTGGCCAGCGCCTTGCGTGGCTTTCGCCTTGCCGGTCTGCGGAAGGCGTTTTTGGAGGTGACCGCGCAGAACATCGGGGCGATCCGTCTTTACCAGCGTGTCGGTTTTCGTAAAGTGAGGACGGTCTACAAGGCCGCGGAGGTTGCGTACGCCTGAGGTTGTGGCGGCGGCTGCGTTCCTCAGGGCCAACGCAGTTCAGGAAAAGCGAAGCCCGTTTACAGGGCGACGTAAGACGGTCAGGAGCCGGTCAAGAGCCCCGTCCTGCTTGGAAGGGTGGTTTAGTCGGACGGGTCTCCAGACCGGCCCATTCCCGAGGAAACCGCATTGAGCCTCGGCCGAGTTCATTCTGCCCGATCCCTCTCGAAGAGGTTCAGATGCCGATCCATGTTCACCAGTATGCGAACGGACTCGTGTTGGTCGCCGAGTCGATGCCGTGGGTCGAATCGGCTGCGCTGGCAGTGCTGGTCCGGGCCGGCTGTGCCTACGATCCGCCGGACCGCGAAGGTCAGGCCGCGTTGACCTGCGAAATGCTGCAGCGCGGCTGCGGCGCGCGCGACAGCCGGCAGTTCATCGAGGACCTGGAACTGCTGGGCGTCGATATATCTTCCGTCGTCTCCAACTACCATGTCAGCTTCGGGGGAGCCATGCCGGCCGATAATCTGGCCGCCACACTGGCCATTTTCGCGGACCTGGTCCGCCGCCCGATGCTGCCGCCGGATCAGCTCGAAGACGCGCGGCAGGGTTGCCTGCAAAGCGTCCGCGCGCTGGAAGATGATCTCTCCAGCAAGACGATGCAGTGCCTGGTGCGCCGGCACTATGCGGAGCCTTGGGGTCGCCCCAGTCAAGGCACGATCGAGTCAGTCGAGCGCATCGCGCAATCGGATATTGAGGCCGGCTACCGTGCGTTGTTCCGCCCCAACGACGCGATTATCAGCGTGGCGGGCAAGATCGAATTTGACAAGCTGCGCGATGACATCGCCCGGCTATTCGGCGACTGGCAGTCGATCCCCGGCCCGGGGCCGCGCGAGACGCCACCGCTGCGCGGATATCAGCACATCGGCTGCGAATCGACGCAAACACATATCGGCATCGCCTTTCCCAGCGTGCCTTTCGCGAGTCCCGAATACTACCAGGCTCGGGCGGCCATCGGCGTGTTGAGCGATGGGATGAGTTCGCGACTGTTCACCGAAGTCCGCGAGAAACGCGCGCTTTGCTACTCGGTCATGGCCTCCTGCCACTCGCTGCGCGATCGCGGCAGCGTCCTCTGCTACTCGGGGACGACCACCGAACGGGCTCAGGAAACGCTGAATGTGATGGTCGCCGAATTGCGCCGGCTCGCGGAAGGGATTACTGGCGAAGAACTGCACCGCCTGCAGGCCCGGCTCAAAAGTTCGCTGATCATGCAGCAGGAATCCAGCCCTGCGCGGGCTCGGGCCATGGCGGCAGAGTGGTTTCATCTGGGACGGGTTCAGACGCTGGAGGAGCTGAAATCGATCGTGGACGGGTTGAGCGTTCCCCGCATCAACTGTTACCTGGCGGAAAACGCTCCCCGTGAATTTTCCTATGTGACCTTGGGGGCTCGACAACTCGATCTACCTGCCGATTGACGTCCGCCCCGCCGCATCGCAGACTGGATTGCCGACCGGGATGATGCCCGGCGACGGCGGACAAAAATCGCACCATGGAAACCAGCATGCAGTTTCGACGACATACCTTGTCCAATGGCCTGGAAATCGTGGCTGAATGCGTTCCCGACGCGCATTCCCTGGGTCTGGCATTCTTCGTCCGGACCGGGGCGCGGGACGAAACCGCGGAGATCTCGGGAGTCAGTCATTTTCTCGAGCATATGGTTTTCAAGGGAACTCCCAAGCGGAGCGCCGCCGACGTCAACCGGGAATTGGACGAAATCGGCTCCCACTCCAATGCCTATACCAGCGAGGAACAAACGGTCTATCACGCGGCCGTGTTGCCGGAATACCAGGGTCGATTGACCGAGCTGCTGTCCGACATCCTCCGTCCGTCGTTGCGTATCGAGGACTTTGAGACGGAAAAGAGCGTGATCCTGGAAGAGATCGCCAAGTACGACGACGAACCGCCGTACGGGGCGTTCGAAAAATGCATGGCAGCCTACTTCGGCGACCATCCGCTCGGTAAGAGCATTCTCGGAACCTCGGCCAGCGTCAGTGCGTTGACTCCGGAGAAAATGCGCGCCTATTTTGAGCAGCGCTACAGTGCCGCCAACATCGTGCTTGCGGCTGCCGGAAATGTCGACTTTGAGCGGCTGGTAAGCGACGCGCAGCAATACTGCGGCGACTGGAAACAGTTCCCCGTCCATCGCGCCGCGCCGCGTGCCGCGGCGCACAGCGATTTCCGCGAAATCGTCAAGGAAACCGCGACGCAGCAGTACGCCATCCAGATCGGAGCCGGACCCGCCGCCAGCGATCCGGAACGCTATGCGAGTCGGCTGCTGGCGTCGATCGTCGGTGATTCCTCGGGTAGCCGCCTGTTCTGGGAACTCGTCGATACCGGGCGCGCTGAATGGGCCGTCCTGGAGGCCCACGAGTACCAGGGCACCGGCATCATGATCACCTACCTCAGCAGTTCTCCCGAATCGATGCCCGAAAATCTCGAACGGACCCAGGCCGTGCTCCGCGACGTGGAACAGAACGGCGTAAGCGATGACGAATTGCTCCGCGCGAAAAGCAAAATCTGCTCGCAGCTGGTGCTGAGCAGCGAGCGGCCCAGCAGCCGGATGTTCGCCGTCGGCAACGGCTGGATCCAGCGCCAGGAATATCGAACCGTGCGCGACGCACTGAATGCCTACCAGGCGGTCACGGTCGCCGACATCCGCGACCTGATCGACAAATACCAGTTGACGAAGCAGACAACCGTCAGCATCGGACCAGGTTTCCCTGCTTGATGCGGCATCCTTTGCCGGCAAAGTCGCACCGGCACACTCTCCGCTCCCTAGACTTGCCCCCACTGGAAGAGCTGGCATCGCTCCGTCAGTCGTTGCCGAAGGCGTCGTCGGATCATGGCGAGCGGTTTTTTGACCGTTCTCCGCCGACTGTCCTGGACCGTGAAGCCGTTTCCGAGCGATATCCCCTGTGGCGAAGCGATCGTTTTCTGGCGTGAAGGATGAAAACTATGAAGATTGCGCGGTTGGGGAAAAGCATTCTATGCGTGCTGGTTTTGTTCACCGTTGCGAAGCAGGCCTCGGCGGCCCAGCCAATCAACCAGTTGATGCGCTGGTTGGGCTGGGGTTGGAGCGACGGGTATCACGCCTACCACCCGCGCCAGGAAGCGTTTCCGATCATCCGGGAACCCGAATCGGGGCTGGTCGATCCGCCACGCACGCCGTTGACCTCGCGACGCTCGGATCGGAGATTGCTGGGCCCCGTTCCGGTCGGGCGTGGAGCCGCTCCTGCTTTCGACGCGATGCCGGTCTACGACGGAAACGGCGGCAGCCCAGAATCGGCGTCGCCGGCGTTCCAGGAAAACTCTATTACGAAGCCGGAACGAACACCCAGCGTGGTGCGTTTGACCGAGCCTCGCGCTGGTTCGAGACAGGACAATCCCGCACCGCCGACGCGCAGTTCGGCGATGCCTTCGCCAACCCCGGCATCCAAATAACTCGCTCGCCCCGAAACGGTGATTTACAGGTTTTGCGACGCGTCGGCGACGAATGGTTCGTTCGGTGTGGAGCACGATAGCGGCGTCGGCAGCGTCAACGGTTCGGCGACAACTTGTGTTTCGATGACCCGGTAACGCTTCCACCGGCCCCCGATGAACCGCCAGCCAAAGGCCGCAGCCAGCGCCAGCACCCAAAAAGCGCAGATCCACCACCACCAGAGCAACGGATCGGCTACCTGCGCCTGAAATACCTTGCCGATCCCGATCGCGATGGCTCCGATCGACAGCGTCATGATCAGCACGTATCGCGTGTCGCCGGCGCCCTTGATCGCGCCGGCGAAAACCAGCTGCGCCGCGTCGAACAGGCAATAGGCGGCCACGAATCGCAGCAGGATCAACGCCGTGGGTCGGATCGCATCAAGTTCTTCCTTGTCCGCGAATCGCTCGTGCATCACAAAAAACCACTCCGGAAATCCCACGTAAAGCACGGCGAACATACTGGTGTAAGCCAGTGCCAGGAAAAGGGCGCTCCAGGTCGCCCGCTCGGCGAGGTCGGACCGATTCTCGCCAAGCTTCTGGCCGACCAAGGTGGAAACGGCGATTCCCAATCCCATCATCGGCACGAACGCAACGTTGTTGATACTGAACGCCAGCGTCGTGGCGGCCGTCGCCTGGCTGCCCAATTGCCCGACGAACAGAATCAACAGCGTGAACGCCAACCCCTCGGAGAGCATCTGGAATGCGCTCGGTCCACCGAATCGCAACAGCCGACGCAACAGTTGCCGATCCAGTCGGCCCAAAGGACGGGTCTGGTACGTTCGACGTTCCGCGGGTCGCTGTGTCAGCCAGGCAAAGACCGCGACCTTGGTCCACTGGGCGACCACGGTGGCCCACGCCGCGCCATGTACGCCCCATTCCGGGAATCCCCATTCGCCAAAAATCCAGGCGTAATCCAACACGGCGTTAAGTAACGTCGCCGAAATGTCGACCAGCATCACGACGCGCGTCGCACCACGCCCCGTGAAGTACGCCGACTGCGCCGCGGCAAGAACGGTAGCGCCGGCGCCGAATGCCAGCACTCCGAAATAGACGATCTCGTACTCCAGCATCTGGCCGCTGTGCCCCATCGCCCGTAACAAGCCCGGCGCAATCCAGGGCCCGATCAGGAACAACGGCGTGGTTGCCAGCCCAAACCAGATTCCCTGAGCCAGCACCGATCCAATGCGATCGTACCTTCCGGCACCATGGTACTGAGCCACAAAGATATTCAGATACGAGGCCAGTCCCAGAGGAAAGGCAACCATCGACCAGTAGAGCATTCCCGCTGGCGTCGTTGCGGCCATCGCATCGGCCGAGTACCAGGTGAGGAACAACCGATCGACGAAATTCAACAACGACCACGACCCGGTCGAGAGCACCAGCGGCCACGCCAGACGCAGCACTTCCGCGCCACCGCAAGGCCCGCTCCACCACCGGTTTGCTCCCGTCGACATCCCCATCTTGCCGCGCATTCTTGTACGTCCTTGGCAATTCGCTTTTGGTGCTGGCCGGCTCGCCAGTTCGATTTCGCGGAACGAGCCTCGTCACCGAACCGACAGTGCCAGCGCCGCACAGGTTCGCGCGCAGCGATTCAACTGATACCATTCCGAGGCATGCGAATCGTAATCTGTTATCCGGTCGAGCAAAAGCACCTTGCACAGCTGGCAGAAGCCGCACCCGGACACGAAATTGTGGATGCCGGGCAGAGTCGGATCGCCGAGGAACTGCTGCAAGCGGACGTTTTTCTGGGTCATGCCAAGGTCCCCGTACCATGGCCCGAGGTTGTCGCCCGCGGCCGATTGCAGTGGATCCAGTCCTCGGCCGCCGGACTCGATCATTGCCTCGTCCCCTCCGTAATCGACTCCCCGATCGTGGTCACCAGCGCTTCCGGCCTGTTCGCCGATCCGGTTGCCGAACAGACGATGGCATTGTTGACCGGACTGTTGCGGGGCCTTCCGCGTTTCTTTCCGGCTCAACAACGGCGAGAATTTGTGCGACTGCCTACTCGCGACCTGCACGGCATGACGATCGGAATTGTCGGGTTCGGCGGAAACGGGCGCCGCATCGCGGAAGTGCTCGCGCCGTTTCGCACGCGGATCCTGGCCACCGACCTCTTCCCGCCTTCAAGCTGGCCCGCTCACGTGGAACGGGTATTGCCCGCGCACGAGTTGCGCACCATTCTGCCGATCGTGGAAACGCTGATCCTCTGCCTGCCCTTGAATCGGGAAACGGAGGGACTTATTGACCGAGAACTGCTCTCCGCGCTGCCGCGCGGTGCGTTGCTGATTAATGTCGCGCGGGGGCCGATCGTGGTCGAATCGGACCTGGTGGAAATGCTGCGCCGCGGGCACCTGGGCGGCGCGGGACTCGACGTGACCGAAGTTGAGCCGTTGCCTCCATCGAGTCCTTTATGGGACATGCCGGAAGTGCTGATCACGCCGCATGTGGGCGCGCAGTCAGCGCGGCGCGCGGACGTGACGACCGAATTCCTTGCGGAAAACCTCCGCCGGTTTCTGACCGGCTTGCCGCTGAAAAACGTCGTCGACAAGCAACTCGGTTTCCCCCGCCCCGCTTGGTAGAAGCGCTTCACGCCTCGGGCCACCGACCGTAGACTAAGTGGAATGTCGCTGCGCGTTGAACGATCTTCGACCTCCCCCCTACCCGCCACCGGCGGCTGCAGCCGCCGTGAGTTGCTGCGAGCCTCCGCCGTCACGGCAGCCGTCACCGCCAGCGGACTGGCGGGTGGAATCCCGGTTTCCGCGACCCCGGTCGATGCGAACCGCTCGTGCATATTTATCTGGCTCAATGGAGGCCCAAGTCAATTCGAAACTTTTGATCCGAAACCGCTGGCTGGCGAATCGGTACGAGGCCCATTTGGCGCGATCCAGACCGCGGTCCCGGGCGTGCTGATGTCCGAATTGATTCCCGGGCTGGCACGGCAATTTGACAAGTTCGCCGTGGTTCGGTCGCTGGCCCATCGCAATTCGGATCATAGCTCGACAGCCATGATGACCGGCATTGAAGGGGGCGATATCCCTTTCGGCGCTGTCGTCAATAAACTGCTCGGTCCGGTGGGACCGATGCCGGCCTATGTGCATCTTGGTTCGAGCAAGGGTGACGGAACGCAATTCGTTTCGGCCATCGACAATCTTGGCGCCGGAGCTCTCGGTGCCACGTACGCGCCGTTGCGGGTACGCAGTCCGATGGGCAGCCAGGTCAAGCTGGGCGATTTCTCCTTGCACGAGTCGATGCCCGGCGATCGGTTCGAAGCGCGGCGGGAATTGCTGCGGGAACTCGGTGAAGCCCATCGCCTCGACGATACACCAATCGTCCACCGCATGCGCGAACAGCGTCTGCGCGCGGCGGAAATTCTCAGTTCCACCCGCGTCCGCGATACGTTCGACCTTTCCCAGGAGGACGTCACGCTGCGGTACCGGTATGGGATCAATCATTTCGGACAGAGCTGCCTGTTGGCACGGCGGCTGGTCGAGGCGGGCACGCGTTACGTGCAGATCAAGTGGTATCATGTCGCGGCGTTCGATGCCTGGGATACGCACGGCGCCGACCTGCCCGGCATGCGGCGGATGGAACAACAGCTTTGCCCGCGTTTCGACGCCGGACTCTCCACGCTGCTGGCCGATCTCAGCGATCGCGGATTGCTCGACTCCACTCTGGTCGTTGTCGTGGGCGAATTCGGACGCACACCCACGATCAACAAGAACGGTGATCGAGACCATTGGCCTTTCTGTTTTTCGGCTTTGATGGCCGGCGCGGGTATCCCCAGCGGCAGCGTCGTGGGTGCCAGCGATCCCCAGGGAGCCTTTCCGGCAACCGAAGCGTTCGGACCGGCCGATTTCGCCGCCACCATCTATCGACTCCTCGGCATCCATACCGCGACCGACCTCCGCATTCGCCCATTCCTCCAGAATGGGTTACCGATCAAGGCCCTGGTGGGAGTTTGAACCATGGCTCTGTTCGTTGGGAAGCGGGTCGCCTGGCTGGCGCTGGCCGCCTCTTGGCTGGTGCTGGCCGGCGCTTGGGTCGGAAACGCCCCGATCGCGAACAGCAGGCAACCTCCGATCGGCCCTGAGCTCACTCCTCGCTTGAAAATCGCCTTCGTATCCAATCGAGGCCACTATTGGTACCCGCACGTCTTCCTGTACGAGCATGACGGCATTTCGCACGGCCGAGTCGCCGGATCGATTGATCCCCGCGATCAACGACTCGATCACCATCCCGCACTCTCCGCCGACGGCATGCTCTGCGTGTTCGGCTCGGAGCAGGAGGCACAGGTCGGTACCGTTCAAGCCTGGGATCTCCGGTCCAACAGCCGACTCGATTGGGGCGATTTCGCCAAGACTCCCAACGCAATTTTTTCACCGTCGTTGTCGGCGAATGGGCAATGGCTGGTCTTTTCCACTTGGAACCGGCCGGGACGCAGTTCGCGCTGGGACTTGGGACTGTTCGACGTGACCGCAAAGCAGCTCGTGGAGCTCCCCGGCGTCAACACCGCGGGCAACGATGAACGGCGAGCCTGCATCAGCGGTAATGGACAATGGATCGCCTTTACCTCCAACAGCCCCGATGGAAAAGGACTGACCGATGTCCGGCTGTACCAGCGTGGCGCCGAGAACGTGCTCACGCTGCCGGAGATCAACTCGCCGGCCAGCGATACGTTTCCTAGCCTTGACGACGACGGGCGACTGATCTGCCTGGCTTCCGACCGCGACGGAGGCCTGGGCGGGTTCGACATCTACCTTTTCGATCGCGATGCCGGCAAATTCGTTGATCTGCCGGGTCTGAATTCGCCCGGCCACGAACAGTCGCCATCCCTGTCGGCCGACGGGCGGTTTATCTCATTTGTGTCGGAGCGGTTGGAGTCGGAGGGCGAGCATGACATTTTTGTTTATGACCGGACCTTGGGAAAATTGCTGCCGACTCCTGGTCTGAATACCGACCGCGATGACTACGACCCCTGCCTGATCGTCTTGAAATAGGTCCGACCGGAATAAACGGGGACCTGCCGGTATCTTCCTGATGAGGGCTTTCCGGCAGGTCGGGCCAAATGTCGGCCTTGTGAACCAACGAGAAAAGGATGGAGGCAATCCGGCATGGCGCGATGGGGATGGGGAGTTGCGGCGGCGATCTGCGGAATAGTACTGGCGGGCCAGCTCGGGGTGATGGCGCTGCAGGCCTGTTGCCCGGCGGGGCGGCTTGGCCAGCCGGTGGTGAATGCCGATCAAAGTGTGATCACGATCTGGGATGCCGCGCAACAGACGCAGCATTTTATCCGCCAGGCATCCTTTGCCAGCCGCGACCAAGATGTTGGATTCGTGATCCCGACGCCGACCGTGCCCGATCTTGAGGAATCCGGCAATGACGCCTTTCCGGTGTTGGCGCGTCTGACCGCCCCGGAAGTCCGCCGCGTGAGCCGGCCTCGCGGTGGATGCGGTTGCGCCTCGCTTCCCGATTCGAAATCCAATCTTGCCACGGATGTCGCAGTGCTCTTGGAGAAGCGGGTCGCGGGCTTCGATGCCCAAGTGATCGAAGCGAATTCGGCCGCGGCGCTGGTCGACTGGCTGAACGATCACGGTTTCGCGCTGACACCCGAAGTGGAAGAATGGGCTCGGCCCTATATCGAACAGCAATGGAAATTCACGGCGCTCCAGGTGGCTCGCGATGCCGATGCATCGGGCGATCGGCTGAACGCTGCCGCACTGCGCCTGTCATTCAAGACCGAACGACCGCTGTTTCCCTATCGCGAACCGGACCCGAAATCGGCCGCCAAATCGCTGGCTGTGCGCGATCGCCTGTTGCGGATCTATTTTCTCGCCGACGCCAGATTCCGTGGCCGCTTGGACGACGACCAGAGCTGGAGCGGTCAAGCAGTCTGGTCCGATCGAATTTCCCGTGACCACCGAGCGGAAATACTGAGCAAGCTCGGCCTGCCGCTTTCGACAGGTCCCTCGGAATTCTGGCTGACCGAATTCGAAGACCACTGGAAATACGAGTCGGCACCGTCCGACGTCACGTTCTCGCGCGACCCTGTCCAGGAACCGCGCAAGCGGCCAGTCACGATCGAGTACGTCCATCACGGACGTGGTTCCAGTTCGGCCTGGATCTCCACCGCCGTGATTCTCGCCGCCTACGCGGCGGCCCGCCGCCGCGTAGGCCGAAACTTGTTTCGGCCCGCATAGGCCCGCATAGGCTACAAAACTGTTGCGGACCGTGTTCACCGGTAATCGCGTCGATAGGGGTAGGGAGGGCTGATAAAAGAGGCGGCGAAGTTACAGAATTGAGGCGCAAACGAGGAGAGTTGCCGTTGCGCGCAACAAACCTGTACTCCCCTCGCCACCGGTACAGCCCACCGCGACCCACGTCGCACTCCGCGACTGCATTCGGCATAACCAAGCAAGGCATGGTCGCGAAATGGCCGAAAGCGTTGCGCTACGTCGCGTCCGATCCCCTTACCCCCGTCCCATCCCAGGAAATACCTAAGAGTTCTGGTGGGCCTCGGAGTACCTCGACCCACCCTACAGACTAAGAGCTCTGGTGGGCCTCGGAGTACCTCGACCCACCCTACAGACCCAACAGACTTCTCGCGGCTGGCCGTCACGCTGGGTTTGTTCGAGTTACTTCGAGCCACACGCTACCAGTCGCGGATCGAGCCGAAAATCGCGTCGACGTCTTGTGCTCTGGGCGCACGACGTTGGCCGGCGCTCAAATCGTGCGACATCAGTCCCTCTTCGTCGTGCGCCGCACGGCTGTGCCGCAGGCCAAACAGGTGGCCCAGTTCGTGCGCCAACACCGTTAGCAGGTCGTACTTCTTGGCAGCTTGCCCCGTACCGTCCCCGGCGCCGAACTCCGAATCGTCCTGGGGTGTCGCGTCCACAAACCAGCCGCGACCCGCCGCATCCCGGTCGATCAGAATCGCGTCGCCGGCCAACAAGCCTAGGTAGCTCCCCGGCAAATCGGCGACCCGCACCGATCGCGTGCCCAGCGCCGAACGAGCCAGCGATTCCGGCAGGCCGGCGTCCACCCAGCGGGCAAACGCCGCATCGACGGCATTCGTCAGCTCCGCTTGCGTCAATCCCAGCGGACGAGCCGCGTTCGTCCGAGCCTCGACCGGCCCACCTTCGGCCATCAGCGCGGAGGTAACTACTTCAAACGAGTAGTCAACCGGTGTCGCATTGGCGCCTGAAACCACCAGCAGATAAGGGCCAGGTCCCGGCAAGACCACCGAGAAATCGTAGCCAATACAGGTTCCACCAAGTTGCTGATTGGCCGGTCCGTACAGGTGCCAGTACGCTTCGCAACTCACAGCACCGGTCGCATCGAAAGTCAATTCCTGACCCACAACGCCGTTGAGCTGGAACACCTCCAGCCGTACTCCTGGGTCGAGCGTCCGCGATGTCGGATCGTTCAACGGCAGTTCCACGGCATCGGCTGCGTCCTGGATCCGGAACGAATAACTGCCGGTTTCGCCCCAGAAGCCGCGCACCTCGACGCGATATAGCCCCGGCTCAATTAACGTCTCCGGAGCCTCGGCCCAGTAGTAGGGTGAGAAACTCGCGATCAGCAGTCCGCTGGGACTGTAAACCGCAATCTGAGCATTCAGGTCGCCGAAAAGCCGATCGGGAATGAGCCGCTGGCCGACCGTACCCTCGAATGTGTAAACGTCCAGTTCGCCCGGCTCGTCGATGCTGCCAGTGACAGTGTCACCCAGATCGCTGAGCAGCGTCGTCGTCGTCGATGGAGTGACGACTTTGAAATCAAAGGTAATGGGCAGGTAATCGCTGTACGTCGCCAGTTCGAGTACATACTCGCCATCGGATGGCAGATCGACCTCGTTATCGGTATTCGCGCAATTGCTGAATAGAGTCTGGTTCGACGGGCCACGCAGCAGCATGTAGCCGGAACAACTCGCCGCAACCTGGCTGTCGAAAAACAGTCGCTGGTCCTTGGCGCCCGTGAAGCGGTAAAGCTGCGAGTACAATGGCAAGGGTGTTACTTGAATCGCCGTGTCGAAATCGAGAACAGGCTGCGCGGCGACGTCGAGCATTCGGAAGCGATAATCGCTCAGGTGGCCGCCGTAAGCACTGAATTCGACATAGTAATCGCCGGTCGTCGGCAAGGTAAAAGTGCTCGCATCGACGTCCGCGCTGCCGGACCAGTAGTAGAAGCTGAACATCGGCAGCACGACTCCCCCGGGTCCGTACAGCGTGGCAATCGTCTGGTCGGAGGTGCCGAGCAGCGCGTCATAGTAAATCCGCTGGCCGGCCGTGCCGTCGAAGCTGTACCGATCACGCTCGCCGGGGATGCAGATCACGTCGGCACCCACACAGCCACCGGTCGTCGCATCGTAGCGCAGAACACGGTTGTTGTAGTACGAAGCTACAAACAGGTTGTTAAACCCATCCAGCACCGCTCCGGACGGGCCCTGCAACGGTCCACCTTCCGCGAACACACCCTCGAATGCGCCCGTCGTGCCGTCAAACCTCATCAGCCGGGCTCCTGTGAAGTCACTGACCAACAGGTCGCCGGCCGGCAGAAACCGAAGTCCCGACGGATTTCGCAGACCCGCTGCGCCCGCACCGATCAATGCCTCGACGAATGCCCCCGACGTGCCATCGTACCGCAGCACTCGCCCCGTGTCGTATTCGGCAACGTACAGGTCGCCGCCCGGACCGAAAACCGGCGAAAGTGCGTTGGTCAGCCCTTCGCCGGTACCATTGACAAACTGACCAAGGAAATCACCGCCGGTGCTGAACTTGAGAATCTTCGAGCTGCCACGATCGCTCGATACATAGATATTCCCGTCGGGCCCGAACGTCAATCCTCGCGGGTCGACCAGGTCGCTCCCGCCCGGCGGAACGACTTCGCTCAGAAAATCGCCGGTCGAACCGTCGAAGGCAAGAATCGAATTCGCGTAGGCATTGGCGATGTAGAGCTTCCCATCGGGACCAAAGTCCATTCCACTCAAATACCACAGCCCGTGATCGCCCGCTTCAATGAACTGGTCGATGAACGCGCCCGTCAACGCGTCATACCGCGACACGCCGTTGGCCCAGGTGCCCACGTACAGACGATCGTCGGTTCCCAATAAGAGGTACGAAGGCCCGTTGAGACCCTGCGAAGTCGTAAACTCGAAACTGCCGCCATACTCCAATCCCAGCACGAGCGGGGTCGTGACGGTCGGGGACTCCACCATCCTGAATGCAAATTCGTACGGGTCCGAACTCGTTCCGTTTCCTGCAATGACGAGCGCAAAATCACCCGAAAAAGGAATCGTCAATTCCATGTCGCTACAAACATAATTCGAACCAACCCTGGAGTCGTCGATCGCATACACGGTCCAGAATGCGCCGCATTCGTTTGTACGTTGCGCGTCAAGATAGATCCGATCGCCCATCGTCGCCGAGAAACGGTAGATGCTGGCGTGCGATTGCGACGGCAGGGAGGACGAAACAAACTCATCGGCGACGAACGGGCTGGCGTCCGCCAGATCAAGCAATCGGAAGGCGAGATCCCCAACGGTACGACCGCTCCCGTCAAAGCTCAACCTGTATGTGCCGTTCTCGGTCAAGGTACGCGGTCCGTCGTCCGAATCGGAATTCCAACCGCCGAGATTGGCGCCGGTCGGTGACCAGAGCGTAACATAGACCGCGTCATAATCGGTGTCGATCGCATCATAGAAAATGCGTTGCCCCGCGCTGCCGGTAAATGTCACTTCGTGCATATCTCCCGGTTCGGCGATACTCCCGGTTTGCACCGCACCCCATCCGCTCAACGATGCAGTCGTCGTCTGCGACGTCACGATCGTAAAAGCGTATTCGCGCGGTGCGTCGAATGCGTAACCTTGTAGCGCCAGCAGGTATTCGCCCGCGAACGGAATAGTCAACTCCATGTCATTGTTGAGGTAAGTGTAATTGAGCCAGTCGGTGCGGTCGGGATAGTAGAGCGTGATATAGGCATCGTAGAACCAATCCGCCTCGCCCAGGAAGTACAATCGCTGCCCTTCGGTTGCCGAAATCCGCATCAACTGCGTCGAAGCGCCGGGGTCAAGCGTCCCGGTAATCTGCGTATCCAATGGCGCCGCCGGCTGATCGGATTCCGCATGCAGGTTGAACGCAAAGTCCGCAATTTGATCGCCGGCATTCGAAACCAGCAGATAGTACCGCGTCGTCGCCGCGAACTGTTGCGGTCCCCACTCGTTTCTCAAACTGCCCGGCCAGCTGGATATGGCCGTGTTGCCGGCCCCGTCGATGCTATATCCGCTGACGTTGTCGTCATCGAGATCGATCCCGTCAAAGATGTAGCGTGATCCGGCCGTTGCATCCAGTCGGTAGACGATGGTCGCACCTGGTTCGATCGCATTCTCTTGAATGACCGTTCCGGGCACGATCGCTGTGGAACTGGCATCCAGGTCGAGCAGTCGGAACCGGTAATCGCCGGAATCGTCCGGGCTGCTGGCGTGCAGTACGAGCTGGTAGGTCCCGCTGAAAGGCAGAACATACATTCCCATGTCGTACGAGGCCGACGATTCGTTGATCGTCGTGCCGAACGGATCGACCAGGCGGACAAGCGTAGCGTCGAAGTCACTATCCAGCGTATCGAAAAAGAACCGCAATCCGGCGGGCGCGTCAAAACTGATGAGATCCTCTTCCCCCGCGGCGAAGTCTCCTGCGTAAACTAGATCAAATCCAGAGGCCGATACCGGCGTATCGCTGAGGTCGTTGACCTGAACTTCGAAATCCAGCGCCGGCGTGTCGTCAAAATACCCGTTGATTTCGATCACGTAGTTTCCGGTAAGCGGAAGCGTCAGCGCGGGATGGCTGTTCGCGATATTGTTACTGCTGAGCAAAACGCCGAGCGGCGACCAAAGCGACCAATTCGCTTCGCTGCGCGAACTGGTGATACTGGCCAGTTCGATCCGCTGCCCCGTCGTCCCGCTGAATCGGAAATAGCGAGCCGAACGACCGGGGTCAATCTGCCCCGTCGTGGCGATGCCCGCCTGTACTTCCGGCATCAGGTCGGTCCGATGCAGCACGAAACTGAAATCGCCGACCGCTTCGCCGCTTCCCGACAACCGTAACTCGTAGTCTCCCGACTGCCGAAGCAGGATCGGACCGAAGTCGGAGTCCGAGTTCTGATTCAACAAGGAGACACCCGTCGGGCTGCGAAGTTGGACGTCGATGGCGTCAAACTCGCTCTCCAGCGAGTCATAAAATAGCTGCTGCCCGGCCAAAAGTGGCAGCTTGTAGACGCGCACGTCGCCCGGCACCGCGAGCAGATCGGCCTGCGTTACGCCAAAATCGGCGTCGCCAAGTTCCGACGATACCGTCGACGGATTATACAAGACAAAACTGGCATCAATCGGAGCGGTCGCGTAACCACCGAATACAACAAAATAGTCTGCAGTCACGGCGGTTGACACGGAACTATCGTAACCTAGACAGCTTCCGGCAATGGATTGTCCGTCGAAACGATAGACATTCCAGCTTCCATTGCAATCGCCCGGCGTACTGAAGTCGAGGAAATAGGTTCGGTCCTGGACGCCAGAGAACTTGAATACCGTTGCCGCGGCACCGGGGTCCAGCGAAATCGACTCGGCAGCGCCGAAGGTAAGGTTCGCGGCGACATCCAAGTCCAATAACCGGAACGCGTAATCGCCCGTATGCGCTCCATTGCCATCGACGATAACCTTATACGTTCCCGACTGCGGCAGAACGATCACGCCCGAATCATAATATTGACTGCCAATCTGAAACAGCGCGACCCCCGTCGGGGTCAACAGCCGGAAAGAGATCGGGTCCGAATCGATTTCCAACTGATCGAACAATACGCGCTGACCGGCCGCACCGGTGAACGTCCATTCGTCACGATCGCCGGGTTCGACCAGCGTCCCACTAGCAACGCTGCCGAGCGTTAGAGCAAGTAGTTCTACCTCCGGTGTGAACAGTTGGAACTTGTAGGGAACCGGCGCGTCGGGAAGACTGCCCGACAGCAGAATGTAGTACTGACCATCGGCAGGAAGTGTCGCTTCGACGTCCGTGTATACGTACGAACTGTGCGTCAGTTGGTTTCCTGGTCCGTAGATTGACAGCGAAGCTGCGTAATACGGAAGTGGAACCGAGTCGGCCAGGTTCTGGACATAGAGATGCTGGTCCTTTAACCCATCAAACCGATAGATCCTGGCGACCGAACCAGGATTGAGGCTCTGCCCGTCGTCCCATAACAGATAGGCTTGGTTGTCACCGTACAGTTCGTCGTACTGCATTCGGAACTTGTAAACGCCGGGTTGCAACCCAATCGAGCTGGAACTCGTCGACGTGTAGTCGCCCGCACCCCAGCCATTATCGAGTAACCCGCCCAGCGAGACATCGAGCGAATCCAACTCCCCATCCTGATTCACGTCGATCAGCAGGCGGCTGCGCGCATCGCTGCGGAGGTAAAGGTGCGTGCCAGCGTTCGACACGGAAATGTCGCCGTCCCACTGGACAGAGAAATTATCCCAATTGGCGTCGGAGCCACCGGTCAGCCCAACTTCCGACTGCAGGCCCCAGTCGGCCTGACCAAAATTGATCTGAGAATCGGTCCGCGTACCCGCAACCGTCTGCGTTATTCTCCAGTCGGTAAAATCAACCTGGTCTCGAAGGCTGACGTCGATGTATGTTCCGGCGAGTCCCGCAAACGCCGCCGCCGGGACGGGTTGCAGGCCATAGCCGACGATTGTGTCCAGCGCGATGAGCGGTTGGTCATCGACGTTCAAGATTTGGAATCGATAATCGCCCAGGGCATCGGAAGTGCCGCCCATCGTGAGGCGATAGGTTCCGGATTCGGTAAGTTGCAGCGGCGAGGAGTCGTAATCCGCGTTCTGGTTCAGAAGCGTCAGTCCGCTGGGCGTCGTCAACGTCATCATAATTGCATCGAAGTCGCCATCCTGTGCATCGTAGAGAATGCGTTGCCCGGCGCTCGCCGAAAACGTCAAGACGTCGATTTCGCCCGCTTCGGAAATCTGCCCGGAGATGGTCGCCCCCAAGCTCATCGCGCTTGTGGTTGTGCTGGGCGTTACAATTTCAAAGCGGTAGGAAATCGGTGTCGCGCTGCTGCCTTGGACCGCCACCAGGTACTCACCGTCCGCCGGCAAAGTCGACTCAAAGTCGCCGCTTAGATAGCTTGAAGCGATCGCCTGATTCGCGGCGCTGTACAAAACCCACGAATGCGAGTACCAGTAGGCCGCCGTCGACTCCTGTGCATCGAAGAAGAGTCGCTGGCCTTTGAGACCGTCGAACCGATAGTAGTCGGTGGCAAACCCGGGAGTCAGATTCGTTCCTCCGTCCCACAACAGGTGGACGAAGTTGTCGCCCTCCTCGTCCTCAAACTGCACGCGAATGTTGTAGGTGCCAACCGCCAACGGCGCGGAGGGACCGCTGGTGTCCGCGTGCCAGATTCCCCAGCCATTGTCGAGCAGGCCGCCCAAATCGATATCGGCCTGCGTAAAGCTGCCGTCGTGATTCAAATCGATCAACATCCGGCTGCCGTCGCGGTACTCACTGCGCAGGTAGAGCAGCGTGTTCGGCTGCGTAATCGACAACTGCCCATCCCATTGAACCGAGTACTGGTCCCAGTCGCTGTCCGACCCGCCGCTCAACCCGACACTGGCGCGAGCTCCCCATTGCGACTGGATGAAACTGATGCGGCTGTCGTTACGCGTACCGGCAATCGTCTGAGTAACCCGCCAATCGTCAAAGGCGGCTTCCCCGCGCAGACTGGCATCGACATAGCTGCCCACAAGATTGGTGAACGCGGTTTCCGGCACAGGTACCAGCCCTGTGCCAATCTTCGTATCGAGCCCGATCGCCGGCGCCTGACCGAGATTGTGGACGCGGAAGCGATAATCGACCACGTCGCGCGGTGACGTCGAGAGAATTAATCGATACGTTCCGGACTCGATCAACGTCATAGGCGCTGAATCGTACGACCCGTATTGCGTCCAGACTACATCCTGCGTCGGACTGACTAACTGCACCAGCAAGTTATCGTAGTCGGGGTCGAGATCGTCGAAGGCAATTCGCTGCCCGACCTGCCCCGTGAAAACGAATATTTCTCTTTCGTCACCGACGATGATCTCGCCGGAGACATCCTGATCGAGAGTCAGCGGAGTCGTATCAGGACGCTTGATAAAGTTCAACGTGAATGGCGAGGCCAGGTGATTGCCAGCGCGATCTGAAATAATGGAACCATCGACAACCAACTCGTAAGCTCCCGGCACAAAGTCGGTGGCCGGGTAGATGGCGAGCCGACGGGATGCGGAACTGTCCAGACGGCCCACGGCCACCGCGGTATCGTCGCCGCCGCCTGGCAAGCCATCCGCCCCGAGGTGGGTCAGAGTGATTCCCGTCGTGGAAACGACTTCCGAAGCCAGCGGTTCACTGAACCGCAAAGTGATGGACGGAATGCGTAATCGACGCTGGCCTTCCGACGGCGAAGTCGACACGACGGTTGGAGCCGTCGTATCGGGCACAATTGCAACCGTCAGCGTGTCGGAAATTCCGGGATTTCCTCCGGTGTCGTACGCCGTCGCCCGCATGGTGAGACTCGTCGTACCGGTCGACAGCCGCGGTACCGGAACCAGAAACTCGAATGGATGGGATGGGTCGTGGGCCAGCGTCGCGTCGCCCACGCGCAGCTCCACATGTTCGACCTGGACATCATCCGTAACGGTGGCGCGAATGGGTAAGGACGTTCCTTCGATGACCTGTATTCCCGGCGTACCGGGATCGGCGTCAGCCGCAAGTGAGCTGATGGAAACCACGGGGGCAACGCCGAGCGAGTCGTAGGCCAGGTAGTTCACGACTTGGAGACCGGCAGTGCCATCCGCGACAAATGCGATTCCAGAGCCGATGAACACGCCGTAGGGAGCGGCCGGCAGATTGATCCGCGTAATGAGATCCCCCGTGTTGGTCGGATCGGCAATCCGCACCAGGTCGAGCACATTCGCGTTGAAGCCCGGATTACCGACCAGTACGGCCAGCCCAGCACCATTAGCCGCGACCGCATCTCCCGCCAGAGCAGCATCATCCACCCCGCTCAACAACTGGGGACTTTCCGGATCACTGACATCGACGATCGAGAATCCATTCTGAAAACCGCGATCGCCACCCACCAGCACCAGTCCACCACCGGCGAATAATTTTCCGCCATACTCCGCGACCGAAACGGAACCGCGCAGGACAGGAATGCCGCTGGAGATGTCGAACACGTTTAACGTCCCCTGCGTCATCACATAAAGGTGGGTCCCCTCCCGCGCCAGATCAAGCACCGCTCCTTGCGACAAGTTCTGCTGGTCGAGAATCTCGTACGACGACAACTCCACGGCCAGTAGTTCGTCGCCTGAAGCCAGATAGGCCACGCCGTCGAAAGCCTCGACGCGCTGTACGACTCCCACGGCGAGCGTCGCGATGAGGGTTGGATTCGCCGGATCGCCAACATCCAACAGGTGCAGGCCCGCATCCCCGCCGGCGACGACGGCCCGATTGGCCGCCAGATCAGCGCTGACGTCCTGATTCTGTCCCGATAGATTCAAACTACCGACAAGTCGAGGAGCCGCGAAGTCGGTGACGTCGACCACGGAAAGTCCGTAGTCTCCGCCTGCCACGTAGGCCAGCTGCCGGTTCGGATCGAGTGGAGAAGGACCGGTTACGATTTCCATCGCGGTGCCGGTCAATTCGACTCCCGCGACGACGCCAGTTGGAAAAGCTCTGCCGCCGAGCGGATCGGTGCCGTTCCGCAACTCGACGAAATCATCAATTCCATCGCGATCGGTGTCGGCGGCCTCGCACGAGGTTCCCAAGGCGAACTCGATATCGCACGGAATTCCATCACCGTCCTGGTCCAGGTCGATACTGGCAAGGAACACCGGCTCGCCGACTTCGGTAGGTTCGCCCGTCGGGGCACTCGTCCCGTAAATATTCGCCACCAGCCCACTGATCGGGTCGAAGATCACGGCATGGAACGGCTGTTCGGGCGGCAGGAAGAAGCTGAAGTTGCCCTGGTCATCACTCCGCTGATGCAACGGTAGAGCACCGGTGTTGGCCGTCTCCAGACCGACAAAGTCTCGGCCGTAATCGAGCGCACTGGCCGTATCGCTCAAACCAGTGCCCACCACGCCCTGCCGGAACAGGCCGGAAAGCGGATCGTCGGAGCCGATCAGGATCCGATCGCGTAACAGCCCGATCGCGCCCGGGTCGAACTGCATGCCGATTGTGGTCGACGCTCCGGGGGCAAGTTGCAGAGGCAGTGCGGGCAACCCGGTCAGCGCGAAATGCTGGCCGTCCAGCATCGCCAGCGACTGGATCGTCAACGGCTCCGCGCCGCCATTCTCGATCGTCGCAAACTGGCTGACCGTCACCGGCCCGGCGCTTAAGGCTTGCCCACCGAGATTGTTGTTGGCAACACGCACTCGGATCGCGCCCGAATTGGCGATCCCCGTGCCATCCAGCGACAAACTGATGGTCCGGTACTCGGTATGCGGATGTAGTGACAGCGAATTCGATTCAATCCGCAATGTGTCATGGGAATTGCCGCTCAGCGCCGGATCGAAGCGAACGGTCAACGCCAGTGTGCTGGCCGCCGGATCGGGGTTCAGCGGATCGATCGCCGGGATCGAGAGTGGCAGCGTGCCGATTCCTTCCAAGACAAAGCCGCTGGCCGATCCCGACAGTGCAACTCCACTAACCGTAAGCGGCTCGTCGCCGTTATTAAACAAGTAGATGGTCTTGGTCGTCGATTCGCCACCGTTTCCGTCGGCACGTACCGATCCGAGGTCCACATGGTCGCCATCGTCGAATTGCCCGGGCGCGGTTCCGCCGATCACCAGCGGTGCGTCCAACAACTCCAACACCGGGGCGCCGACGCCCGACTCATTTGGGTCATGGGCCGGTCCTAGCAGCCCCAGATTGTGACGGTACGTTTCCAGCGGTTCGTACGTCTTGTAGTAATTCCAGATGGCGACATGTTCGGCGGTCGTGACCGGCAGGCCCAACGCATACTTGACCAGCGGGCCCATCGTGATGAATGAATAGAGCGAGGCAGCCGAGGAGCCTTGCGAACCCATGACGTCGCCATTGCCGACAACATAGTTGTTCGCCGCGTCGCGCAGGTGAATCGCGCCCAGGTCGTGTCCGACTTCGTGCACGATCGCATTCGCCAGCAGCCGCTTGAACGCCGCTCGCGGCGTCGCCGAGCCACTGATCGAACCGAACGCCGCTAACACGTCGATGTTCATCTGCACCGCCAGCACTCCGCCCGGATTGTCGCTGTAACTACGGTTGGTGATGCTGTCGAAGCGGAACTGATCCTGCAGCGTGGACGTCTTGTAGTACTCGGGAACAAACGTGTTTTGGAAGTCGTCTTTGTCGAAGTCGGCCCAATAGGCGCAGGCCGGTGTGCGTGCACTGCCGCAGGGATTCGCGCCCGTGCCGACAAAGACCGAGGTAATTAACTGTCCCGCGCCGGCCGACGTGTTGTAGATGTCGATCGCAGCCAGCGCATCGGCGCTCAACGTCTGGAAATTCGTATAGACATTCGTCGAAACGTCGGAATAGATGTCGTCGACGATCGCCTGAAAACCAGGTTCGTCGCTGCGCAGCGAACCCGCGTCGGCGCTGTCGGCAGGAAAGATTCCGACAAACGTCGCCAGACTCGCCGGAACCGGGCTGAGGTCGACAATCCGCGTGATCGCCGCCTGCAGTCCTGATTTAGGGAAAAGGACATTCTGCGGTCCCACGCCCTGGCCGCGCAGATCCACCGCACCAGGATTGCCGCCGCCCGGAGAGACAATTCGAAGCGCATCGGTGCGGGCCCCGGCAGCCGATGGATTAAATGTAACCGTGCTTCCGGAATAGCCGAATTCCGAACCGCTGACCGGCGTCAACGTGGGACTGGCGGCCGCCGGCCCCGCGTAGACCAGATCCTGGCGTTGGGTTACGTCGTTGTTGATAAAGGTCTTGGGAAAATCGATCGTACCGTCGGTATGTACATTGTCGCCAATGTCGAACAAGCGATAGATGTAGATTTCGTCGGTGCGCAAAGAGGACGACGCGCCTTGCTGCTTGAGCGTGATTTTTACCTTGGCGCCGTAGAGCTTGTCCGACAATGCGCTGCTGATGCGCGAATCGGTCAACAGATCGCGCATGTCGACGGTGATACTGCGCTGCTGCTCCGGCTGAAGATAAAATGTCTGGCTGGCAAGTCCGTCCATGAATCCATTGGCGCCATCGTTTCCGATCAATTCAATCTTGACCTCCAGCGGCGTGGCCCGACGGTTATACAAACTGCACTTGTCTTCATAGGGACGTAACCTGTTCGCCGCATTACCAAACGACAGCCGGAACCGACCCTGATCGTCGTCGAAGTAATAGTCGCGCAGCCCGTCGGTAACGGGAATCGGAGGAACCTGGATATCGTGCAGAGCGGGTGGACAGGGCGGATCGGTCGTGGTTCCCGGTGGAGTCAGCCCGTGCCAGCCCGGGTGCGTGATTCCGGTGTCCGGATCGGTTCGAACGGACAAACCGTCCGCCGAAACCGTGGCGGTACCTTCAATCACCAACCGGCCGGTGGTGTGGTCGAACGACAGGAACTGCAGCTTGGTGCCCGGCGCCGCGTTAAAGACGTTGGGGAAGGTCATCGCGGCGGGCGCCGAAAAATTGCTGATCCCGGGCGCCTGGACCGTGATATCAAACGTGTGCTCCAGCAAGCCCGGCGGCAGCATATCGCGCACCAGGTCCGGCGGCACGGTGCTGACCCCGACGAAGCCGTTGCTGACATCGCTGCCGTCCGAGGCCACGAAACTGTTCGGTTGCAGTTCGATCGTCAATCGCGACCGCTGTTCGGGCGTCAAATTGGGCGCCGACGTCGGATTGGTCGTGATGGTTGTCGATTGGTTGGAACTCACCGGCTGCAGCAGCGACTCCTGCAAGCGCGGCAGGTAAACGCCCGGCTCCAGCACGGCCGCTGCCTTCACTGGATCCTGCATCATCGCCGCCATCACGAAATTGATCTGCCCAGGCGCGATGTTCAGATCCATGACCATTTCGGGAAAGTAAATTCCCGCTGGCGCGTTCGTCGCCGTCATCCCGTCGATCGCCAGCTTGACATCGCCGACTGGAATCGAATCCAACGTGAATCGCCCGTCAGCGCCCGTGGTGACCTTCTGATCCTCGCGCCCCAGGATATACAAGGTCGCGCCGGCGATCGGCAGCAGATAGACATCGTCGGCCGTCATCAAGACGCCGTCAGGGCCTGGCCGCACGTCGTCGCGCGTGCCCGGTTTGAGATCGGGACCCGGATCAGCCAGGATCCCCTGGATCGATGTGTTCAGCAGATTGGTTCTGGATACCGTCGTAAACGTGGTTCGTGATACCCCGCCAGCCGCTCCGTCACCGTCGCCGTCCAGAAATGTTCCATCGGCGGCTCGGATCAGGTCGCCGTTGACCGTCACCGTGATCTGCGAAGCACCGGGCATCGGCTTGTGCATGAACAGCCAGGCGAACGATCCGTCGTTGGCTGGAACGATTGTTGCCGCCAGCCGGTTTCCCGCGGCATCGGACACAAACAGGTTCTCTTTGTTCAGAGTGGCCGGATCGACCGGGCGCGTAAAGGTCACCAGCGGGCGGATCGTCACGCCGACCTCCTCCGCGCCGGCGGCCGGAACGACCGATTCGATCGCGAACGGAATCGGCGCCGGGAGCGTGATGGCGCGATCCAGCGTCGCTTCATTCCCCGCCGCGTCCCGCACGCGCAAATGAATCGTGTGGCCGCCCGACCCCAACTTCGAGAGATCCGGCGTCGTCGCAAATTCGCCGGTATCCTGATCAAACGCCAGCGGCATGGAGGGTCCCGAGTCCAGCGAATACGACAACGCAGTGACCCCAGAACCGGTTCCGTCCGCCACGCCGCGCAAAACGGTCGTCGCATTCACTTCAGCGCTCTCGGCGGGACTCGAGACAGATAGCCTGGGCGCGATGGTGTCCAGCGTGAAAACAAATGTACTTTCGGAGACGTTTCCACCGGCATCGCTTGCGCGGAATGTCACCGTGTGCGTACCGTCTCCGGTTCCATCCAGCGGCAAAGTCATCGGCAAACTGAAGGTCCCGGTAGCGCTGAAGGAAAGGTCCTGGAAAAGTCCTGAGTCGAGGCGATATTGCAGGCTGGATGTTCCCAGCAGATTGTCGATCACGCGGCCGGCGATGGTTGGATTGGTCGAAGTCGTCCCTCCCGATCGACCGTTGAGAATGATCGTGGGCGCGCGACGATCTTCGCTCACCGACATCAATTCCTGCACGACGCCGGCGATGGACCGGCCGAGGGACTGTCCATCCGCATTGGAAAATTCAAAATGGATGCCGCCATAAATCCGACTGCGGCCCGCTTCCTCCGCCGCCTGCGTAAAGCTGGTAAACGTTCTGGTTACTCCCGTCAGGCCAGGTGTTTCGGAACTGAACGTCGTCTCATTGCCGAAGAACCCGGCCAGAATGGCGGCGGCCGCGCCGCTGAATGTGCTGTGGCCCGAGACATACTCGGGGAATGGTGGCGTTACCAGCAGCGGCGTCCAAGTGGAATCGGGTATCGTTGCCGGATTGCCATCCCGATCGGCTTGCTGGATCGCAGTGATCGGTCGCCAAAACTCCGCCGCGTACTTGGCGTCCCAGGCGGCAATGCCCGCATCGGCCATCGCCAGATTCAACGCGGCGAACAGTCGGGCATTGTCGGCAAGTCCGTTACCAATTTCGCGCGCCACGGTGGCTGCGATCTCGTTCCAGTGTCCCGGAGGTGTATAGGTCCCGCCGCCATCGGCCCAGAATCGGGCGATCGTCGTCTGCTCGTCCGTACGCGTTCCGCCGCTCGCCGCACCAAGCTGACGTACCTCGTTCCAAGCAGTGGCATACGCGATCGAGGACATTAACGGTGGTCCATTCGGCCGGAAGTCGTCCCCGTCCGTCAACGCGAAAGGCTAAACGTCGCCCCAATGCGGCAGCAGCGCTGGAGCAAACATCGGCGCAGTCGGTAACCAGTCGCCGGCTTCCGAGCCCGGCAGGTAGGAGACGAAAGTGTCCCATCCATCGCCCGACCGCACGGCGATTATCGCGCTTGCGATCGCCTCCCCCAGCGCGATTCCGTCGGACTTCGCAGCGCCGTCGGCGATCGCCGCCAGGGAGTCGGTACGGCGCGCGTCGAATTCCGCCGTCTGCGCGGGAAACAGGTACGACAAGACGCCGTGAGCCGCGGCCACGACGCCGGCCTCCGCCGAAGCGTCCGCGGCGGCCGGCAGCGCGACATACAAGCTCGGCTTCTGCTCGATCGAGTTAATGACATCGAACACCGCAGCCTGGACCATCGCCATGCCACGCGACGCCAGCGGCGGCGGCGTGGCGTCCATCCGAATCGCCTCCAGCAGAATCTTGTTCCATACCAACACCGGATCGTCTACCTGGGCCACGTTCAGACGGACAATGGTCATCGTCGTACTGGACTCGTTGCCCGCCAGATCGATCGACTTGAGTGCTACGCTGTTGTCGCCGACAGCCAGTGGAACCCCGGTCAACTGGAATTTGCCGTTTTGCGCCACCAGCGACGACAGGCTCGAGCCAGCCAGCTTGATCTGTGCCGCGGCCTCGGACGTTCCCAGTAATGTGACCCGCGCGGCCGAAGTTATCTGATCGCCACGCACCCCGGTATCCGAAGTCGCCGACAGATCGAACAGCGGCGCAGTCGGCGCCACGGTGTCGACCACGATGGTCACTTCGCTCGATAGCTCACCCAGATTCCCCGCGGGATCGATAACGCGCGCCGCCAATTTGTGCGTACCGTCGGTCAGGTCGCCCGTCGCGATCGACCAGGGACTGTTCGCCGTGCCGATCCCCGCCAGAACTCCGTCCACGTATAGCTCGACGGTCGATCCCGACTCGGCATCCCCCGTCGCCGTGGGAGACTTGAATCGAGTCACTCCATCCGAAGAACTTGCCCCCGTGTCACTGGCCAGGTCCAGTCGAATCTGCGACGCAACCGCCGGAGCGGACGTGTCGATCAGCAGCTCGAACTTCGAAGATTCGGCACCGACGTTGCCCGCGCGATCGGTGGCCGTGGCGGTAACGGCATGATAGCCATCCGCCAGCAGCGGCGCCTGGAAGTTCCAGCTCCCGTCCGAAGTCGCCGAACCAACCGACTTGCCGTCAATCAGCACGGTGACCGTGGACAGCGATTCCGCCTGGCCAACAATGGTCGGCGTCGGATTGCGCGTGATCCCGTCCTGGTCACTGATGCCGGTATCCGTTTCCTTGGTCAGCCCGATATTGGCTGGTGCTGCAGGGGCAACCGTGTCGATCGTCGCCGCCAGCACTCCCGAATGCGCGCTGGTGTTCCCAGCAACATCCGTCGCCGTCGCCGTGATCGAATATTCGCCATCGTTCAACGCATCCAAGGTCTGACTCCATGCGCCATTGGATGTCGCCTGCCCCGATGCCACGTTGCCCAGGAATACCGTGACAATGCTCTCGGATTCCGCGAGGCCGACGAGCGTCGGCGTGGTGTCGTTGGTGATTCCATCGGAATCACTGACGCCGGAATCGGACGCCGCATCGATACGCAAACCGGTCGGCGCGCCCGGAGCCACGGTATCGACGACGATGTTCAGCGCCGCGGAAGTCGCGCTGGCATTCCCCGCCAGGTCGGCTGCCGTCGCCGTAACGCTGTGCTTGCCCTCGGTTAATGTGGGTGCGTCAATCGACCAGGCGCCGTTCGAAATGAACTGGCCGATCGTCGCGCCATCCACCTTTACCGTTACTCGCACGTCGGTCTCAGATTCGCCCTGAATGGTTGGCGTCACAATGTTGGTGATCCCGTCGGAGTTGCTGGTCCCGGAATCGCTCGCCGCCGACAGTCGAAGATTCGCCGGGCTTTCCGGCGCGAGGGTATCAATCACCACCCGCAGTTCGCTCGACAAAAGACTTTCGTTGCCGGCGGCATCGCGCGCTGTCGCCACGGCGACATGCGTACCGTCGGTCAATGGGCCGGATTCGATCGACCACTTTCCGTTGGAACTGACCGAGCCGATCGACAGTGCGTCGACCAGGATTGTCACGACGGAGCCTGCTTCCGCATTGCCGGTGAATTCCGGAGTGGTGTCGTTGGTAATGCCGTCGGAATCGCTCTCGCCCGAGTCGCTTGCCGCCGCCAGCCGCATGCCGTCCGGCGCCGCAGGCGCGACGGTGTCGATCGTAATCCGAGTCGCCGCTGACTTCAGGCCGACGTTGCCCGCCAAGTCGACGGCGCGCGCCGTCAAATCGTGGCCGCCTTCGCCAAGCAATGCGGTCGTGATCGACCAACTGCCGCTGGAATCCGTGCTCCCCGCCGAGAGACCGTCGACGAACAGCTCAACCCGCGATTGCGATTCCGCCAGGCCGGTGACCGTCGGCGTTGCATCGTTGGTGATCCCGTCCGTGTCACTGATTCCCGAGTCGGACGAGGCCGCCAAGGCGATCTGCGCGGGTGGTTCCGGAGCAGCGGTGTCGATCTGGATCGACAATTTGACCGACGGCCCACTGGCATTGCCGGCGATATCGGCGGCGGACGCCGTGACCGTATGCGTGCCGTCGGTTAGATTCGGAGCGTCAATCGCCCAGGGTCCACTCGACACGAATTGTCCAATGGCAGTCCCGTCGATCAGCACGGTGACCGAGGAGCCGGCTTCCGAATCACCTCGAATGGTTGGCGTCGTGTCGTTCGTGATTCCGTCCGTATCGCTCGCACCCGAATCGCTGCCTTGGTCCAGCCGCAAGTTGAAAGGGCTCGCCGGCGCCACAGTATCGATTACGAGCGTCAGGACGCTTGAGGCGCCGCTGGCATTCCCTGCGCGATCGCTGGCCACCGCCGTGACCGAGTACGATCCGTCACTCAAGGCGCTCGGCTCGACTGACCAGGTTCCGTCGGAATCAGTATTTCCCGCGCTCTTGCCGTCGATCAACAGAGTGACCGTCGTTCCGGACTCCGAATTTCCCGAAAGTCGCGGTGTCGTGTCATTGGTAATGCCGTCGGAATCACTGGTACCCGAATCACTCGAGGCTGCCACTCGCAAACCGGCCGGCGCCGTAGGCGCCAGCGTATCAATGGTAATTGTGGTTGCCGCCGACTTGGCGCCGACATTGCCCGCGAGGTCGATCGCTCGGGCGGACAGGGCATAATCGCCGTCGCCTAATGTCGGCGTCGTGATTGACCAGCTGCCGGACGAGTCCGCGCTGCCCGCGAGCAGATTGTCCACGAAGAGTTCCACTCGCGCCAGCGATTCCGCCAGACCGACAACCGTCGGTGTGGCATCGTTGGTAATCCCGTCCGTGTCACTGACGCCCGAATCGGACGAGGCGTCCAGCCGCAATCCGGTCGGTGCCTCGGGAGCCGTCGTATCAATCCGCACGGATAATGTTGACGACACGACACTGGCGTTCCCCGCCAGATCGGAGGCCGTCGCGGTAATCGCGTGGGCGCCGTCCGCAAGCGTCGGCGCCACAATCGACCAGGGAGCGGCCGCATCCCGTTGGCCAATCGCATTCCCATCGACGAAAACCGTGACTCTCGTTCCTGGATCCGATTCGCCGAGGATCGTCGGCGCGGAAACGTTGGTGATCCCGTCCGTGTTGCTGGCACCGGAATCACTTCCTGCGTCCAGTCGCAAACCGGACGGACTCGCTGGAGCCACGGTATCGATGACAAACTTCAATTCGTCGGACGACAGGCTGACGTTGCCGGCACGATCGGTCGACACGGCTGTGACCGAGTAAGTACCGTCTTTCAGCGTATTTGGTTCCAGCGACCAAATTCCGGTCGAATCGGTACTGCCCGCATCCTGGCCGTTCAACTTCAGAGTTACCACCGTGCCTGACTCGGCGATGCCGGTCAACTGCGGAGTGGTGTCGTTCGTGACACCGTCGCTGTCGCTCGCCCCGGAATCGCTTGACGCCGCGACACGTAAGCCGGACGGCGCCGCGGGCGCAATCGTATCGACGGTAATGCTGATTGCCGTCGACTTGCCGCCGACATTACCCGCCAGATCGGTCGCGCGAGCGGATACGGTGTGTGTCCCGTCCAAAAGCGACGATGTCGTGATCGACCAGCTACCCGACGAATCGGCGCTACCCGCCAGCAGGCTGTCAACGAACAACTCGACGCGCGACGAAGATTCCGCGACTCCCGTAATGGTTGGCGTGGCGTCACTCGTAATGCCATCGCTGTCACTGATGCCGGAATCCGACGATGCCGCCAGTCGCACTCCCGTCGGCGCGCCCGGGGCGATCGTATCAATCTTCACGGTGAAAGCGGTCGACAGGCTGCTCACATTTCCCGCCAAGTCCGAGGCCGTTGCCGTGATGTCGTGAGTACCATCCACGAGCGCCGGCGAGATCATCGACCAGAGGCCGTTCGAGTCGGTTTGACCGATCGAACTGCCATCGACCAGCACCGTCACCCGGGTCCCCGATTCCGACTCGCCAATAACCGTCGGCGCGGCCACATTGGTAACTCCGTCCGTTTGGCTGGCACCGGAGTCGCTCGCCTTGTCCAGCCGTAGATTGACCGGCCGCGCCGGCGCCACAGTATCGATCACGATCTTCAACTCGCTCGATACGCCGCTGACATTTCCAGCCAGATCCTGCGCGGTGGCGGTAATTACGTGGGCGCCTTCTTTCAACGTTCCCGGCTCCAACGACCAGTTTCGGTCCGATCCCACGCTGCCAGCCGCCTGGCCATCGACGGTAAGCGTGACCATCGTTCCGGACTCGGCTGCGCCGGCGATCAGCGGTGTAACATCGTTCGTGACGCCGTCCGTGTTGCTGATTCCGGAATCGCTCGACGCGTCGACGTGCAAGCCCGACGGTGCGTCCGGGGCGATCGTGTCGATGGTAATCGTCGTTGCCGCCGATTTGCTGCCGACGTTGCCGGCCAGATCGATCGCGCGGGCAGTGAGCTGATGATCACCGTCGACCAGCGCCGTCGTCGTCATCGTCCAACTGCCATTGGAATCAACGGCACCCGCCGCCGTTCCGTCGACAAACAACTCGACGCGCGACGACAATTCCGCCAAACCACGAACGGTCGGTGTCGTATCGCTGGTAATCCCGTCGGAATCGCTGGCCCCGGTGTCGCTGGAAGCATCCAGACGCACGCCGGTCGGCTGCGCCGGAGCCACCGTATCGATCACCACGTCGAATGCCGCCGAAAGTGGACTTACGTTTCCCGCCAGATCGATGGCACGTGCCGTCGCCGTTCTCGTTCCGTCCGCGAGTTTCCCGGTCGTTACCGACCAGCTACCGGCAGAGCTCGTCTGCCCGGCCAGTTGGCCGCCCAGCAGCAATTCCACCAGACTTGACGTCTCGCTGCTGCCAATGAACGTCGGCGTGGTGTCGTTCGTGATGCCATCGGAGTCGCTGGCCCCCGAATCCGAGCCCGCATCAAGCCGCAGTCCGGTCGGCGCGGGAGGGGCAATCGTGTCGATGAGTATCTGCAGCGCGTCGGACGGCCCGCTCGAATTCCCGGCCAGATCTTCCGCCACGGCGCGTGCCGTGTGCGCGCCGTCGGTCAATGTCAATGTACTCAGCGCGAATCCCGACGAGGAGGATTGCTGCGCATGCTCCTGGCCGTCGATCAACAAGCGGATCAACAACCCATCTTCGGCCGCACCTGTCACTGTCGGGCGGACGACGCGCGTAATCGCATCGCTGGCACTCGCCCCACTGTCGCTCGCCGCATCCAGCCGCAAACCGGTCGGCGCAGCCGGTGCCTGCGTGTCAATCGTGACCGTAAGTTCGCGAAGCGCACTGCTGTTCCCGGCAAGATCATGGGCCTGGATCCCCAGCGTCTGCGGCCCATCCGACAATTGCCCAGTCGTAATCGACCACGGCGTATCGCCGCTGGCCTGACCGAGCAGTGTGGCGCCGGAGCGCAGAGTGATCAGCGTGCCGGGCAGCGCGTCACCGACGATCGTCGGAGTGTTGTCACTGGTGACGCCGTCGCTGGAACTGGATCCGGTATCACTGCCCGCACTCAACCGCGTTCCCGTCGGCGTTGCGGGTGCGATCGTGTCCAGAAGAAACGTAACACTGAATACCGTCGATTCGTTACCGCGCAAGTCCTGCGCGCGG